>Ga0307489_10000298_pt1 | contig 28698 bp, 41 predicted proteins | sample SB12metaG_FD_202247 | JGI IMG/M metagenome (GOLD analysis project Ga0307489, IMG submission 202247) | Sea-ice brine microbial communities from Beaufort Sea near Barrow, Alaska, United States - SB 1.2 | ecosystem: Environmental > Aquatic > Marine > Coastal | place: USA: Alaska | collected... | reverse complement strand
GCTAAAAACGACTATGAAATTGCTGTACAGGAAAAGATACATAATAAAAATAATATAACACCATAACTATGGCAATAACAAGACTAACAGATATAATAACTGTATTTGACAGCAAATGGACTTATGGAGATGTAAAGTTTGGATATGATGGCGAGGTTAATCAAGACCACGATACTCAGTACCCATTAATGCTAGTTACACCACCAGAGTCAATAATACCAGCAATATATAATGGTAGAGAAGAGTATTCATTTGAAATAAACTTCTATAATCTATATTCTCAAGCAGCACAATCAGTAGTAACACTACAAAAGAGATGGGATAACTTACAAGACTTATCTAACGAATGGTTGGATATGGTACTTAAAAACTATCAAGACGTAACTGTTGAGGCTTACCTTAATGATGAGAGTGTTGAGATTGAGAGAGTTAAGGACTCTAAGAATGATAAGTTAGTCCAAATAAAGCTAACCTTTACAATGAGTGCTTTTACTAAGTGTTTCAGACCTGTATCTAACTACCCATCAGACTTTGCAGACTTATCTGTATGGTTAAGAGCAGATAGTGGAGTAACATTTGATATACCAACAAAAAAAGTTAGTGCTTGGGCTGATAAGTCAGGACAAAGTAATAGTGTGGCTCAAGATATTACAGCAAACCAACCATTAAGATATGGATATGGTGGTATTAACGATAAAGAATATATTGAATTTGATGGCACTAATGATAGTTTCGTTTCTAATGTAAATTCACCTATTGGAGAAGATTTTACTATATTTGAAGTTAGTAAAATAGATGGGGCTACTAATTGTATATTTGGATATGAACGTGCTGGGGCATCTATATATTTAGGTCTAAATCTTAATCAGCTTTATGTTAGTGTATCTGATGGTTTAGAATCAATAACAACAAAAACATCAGTAGATAATAGATTCACAAATCATATTGGTATCTTAAAGAAGCATAATAAAAGAATTGTGTTAAATTATTATGATTCTACTAATTCAATTTTAACAGACAATACCAATTCAGGGTTTGACCATAATCAAACTTTTAATCAAACGACATTTACCGTAGGCTCTTATAGTGGAGGTCAGCTTTTAGATGGTAATGTAAGTGAGGTAATAGTTTATAACAGAGCATTATCTGATTCTGAAATTGATGATGTTAGGGGTTACTTAAATTTAAAATATAAAATATATTAAGATATGGCTAATTATGTAGGAACAGCAAGTTGGGGGATAGTACCTAGAGATTTTGATAGTAGTAATCTAGCTACAATGAGTTGGAATTATAGAAGCAATGAACTAAAAAGTGCTAATGACCAGTTAAGGTATCAAGTTCAATGGTTTCATGCTGGTATTAATGAGGCAACTGAAGTGGGAATTGAAGGTGGTATTGTTAATGTTATATTTAAAGTAGAAACATCTGTTGATGGAGTGATTTGGAATACGATTGGAAATATTAAAAAGTCAAGAGATATTACCAATAAAAGATATGATAGTAACACCTCACCTACTGGTCATAGATTCACTATAGATGTTAGTCAATTAGTTTCTGACCAACTTTCATATAGCTTATGTCCTATCAATAAAGGAACTTGGCAAAGTAATTATTACGGAGGAATGAATGGTGGACTGGCAATGCAAGATAATGTTATTGGAGGGAATTTAGCTATAGGAACACCTATTAGTGATTATAATGTTTCTGATAACGGAACATTTAGAAGGCTAAGAGTTTCAGCAACTTTTGAAATATTAGATGCAAATCAAAGTATAATTACAGCTGCTAATTCTATTTCTTACGCTCCACAAATAACTTTAATAAACTCAGTAAATCAATTTGAAAGAGATAGTGTTTTTTATTTAGCATACTCTGTAGATTATTATACTGGATATGAATTTCTTACAAGATGTCCTAATTGGAGTGGAGGGGGAAAAACTGAAGACTTTAAGAAACCTGTAAGAATGGATGAACAGGCAGAATGGTTACAATTTTTCATTTATCAAAATTACTCCGACGATATTAATGCTTCAGCATCAAATAGTGTTGCTGCTGATGCAATTAAAATAGTTACTACTGAGTCAGATGGTTCAAATAATACATTTTATTTAAGAGATTTTGAAGATAATCTACTTACATTTACAACAACTACTGGATATGTACTTCCAGAAGACTATCAAAGACAAGTGTTTATTCAAAATATATCACCAGACTATATTGTAAATAGTGGTAATGTTTGGTCTCCTGATAATAATAGAATAGCAACAGATAGCAGTGCTATTCCACCAACTGTAAGTAATTACCCTTATTGGAACGCTTATACTGGAGGTACAATAACAAATGATACCATTCATTATACAGCAGAGTTAGTAAAAATAGGATTTTGGAGTCCCTACACGGTAAGAGTTGTATCTAATACTTACAAATATACTATAGATAGAGAAAGCGAGAACATACCTTATGGATTTGTTAGATTTCATTGGCTAAACTCTATGGGTGGAACTGATAGTTATACTGCAAAAAGAGATGTAGTAGAAGGATTAACAATAAGTAGAGATATAATAGAAAGGAAGAGTAGTGATAGAACTTGGTATCAAGCTAATTCAGGAGCAGTTAATAGTTCAAAGGTAAATGTTGATGATTCTGATTATATATCAGACACAATGAGAGGTGGAAATATATACAAAGGTGGTAGAGAGGTTCTGGGTTTAAATGCTGAAAGAGTTCAAAGTGTTTATACAGAGCCTTTAAATAAGTCTGTTGCTAATTGGTTAAAGGAAATTATGTTATCTCCTAATGTATGGATAGAAATGGAAACAGATGCGACAAAGAGAGGTAATACAGTTAATCCTTATTTAAGACCATCAACAAAAGAATATATACCAGTTATTATTACTAATAGTGATATAGAAACTGTAAATCAAGAAAATGGTTTAGTTATGTTTAACATTGAATATACTTTATCTCACAAAGTAAAAACACAAAGAAACTAATATATGTCAGTAAAAATTGAGATACTGGATTATAAGTATGGAGATAGTCCTAGTATTGTTAATGTAAACGCAGGAAATCCACAAACAGGATGGACATCATTATCATTTAAAGGAGCAAATTTTACAGGAGATGGAACTAATAATGTAAAATACTATGAAAATATATCTACTAGTATAATAGCAGGAAAGGAATATAAGATAAGACTTCAAATAACAAACTATAGTGGTGTAGGTAATATTGGATTTTCACAAAGTGATTCTAATAATACTGCTTTAGGTATAAGTAGTAATGCTAGAATAAACTCAAATGGAATTGTCAGCGAAACATTTATAGCAGCTGCTTCAGGTAAAATCAGAGTTTTTGGTACAGGACTTATAACTAATGCAGATATGAAAAATATATCTGTAATTGATACAAATGGTATAGATTGGGTTAATAGTGTAGTTGGAGAGTTAGATGTTACTGACCACACAGATTTCCCTATAGCATTGACATTTCAAATATCAGATTTTAAAGACTTGACCTCAACAAGTGGAGATTATAGTAAGTCATTTAAAATACCAGCTACAAAAAACAATAACAATATACTTAAACACTTATACATACCTAATATAAATGTTGATAATCAAGTAACTGAAAAAAAACCCTGTAGGTTGCTTTTTAATAATTTATATTCTTTAGTTGGATTGATACAAGTAGATAGTGTAGGTGGCTATGGAGAAACGCCATCTTATTATAATTGTGTTTTTTTTGGAAGTAATTTAAGTTGGGCAGATAAGATTCAAAATACTTATATGAATACTATAGATTGGGGTGCTGATGGAGAGGCTCTTACATATAATAAAGATAGTATTACAGCTACTTGGCAACACGAAGACTGTAATAATTCATCTAATTCACCTATAGTTTACCCAATAACATCTTATGGAGATTATAATCCAGATGGTACTGCAAGGACAATACAGCTTTTAGATACTTTAGGAGAACACAATACTTCTTTAGGTTCATCGTATACTGGTTATTATGGGTTTTATGATGATGGAAATAATTACGAAACTCCAAATCCAGTTGCCGATTGGCGACCATCAGTATTTGTTAAGCCTACATTAGATAAAATATTCTCTCAATTAGGTGGTGGTTATGGAACTTTAGGCTATAAAATAAATTCAGCTTTCATGGAAACTGATATGTTTAAGAAATTAGTATGGTTGTTGCCAAATTTCAAATACAACGACCCTGACCAAAGAGAAATTGATTATTCAGTTCTTAGTAAATTTGTAAATGGGGTTAGTATGACTGCAGCAGGTGCTGGTGCTTCAGATGTAACAGAAGATGGTATACAAAGGTTTTTTGAAGGAGCATTAGAGGAAGATGATGTTAATTATTTTTATACTGGTGGTGGAAGACAGGTGCTTAATATTCAGTCAGCAAATTTAACAGTTACAAGAGATGAAGGTTCTTATGTGGATTTTGCCAATAACACTGTAATAATTGGGGAAAATGGTTATTATAATATATCTATAAATGGTTTAGAATCAAGAGTTGCTAGAGTTTATAAGGGTGGTGGAGATGATGTTAAGGTAAATGATATAGATACAAGAATTAATTTAGAAGTTAAGACTAAAGGTCAAAATTCTTTTAAAATTGTTGATTTTGCAAGTAATCAGCACACTATAAATCAAGATGTAGATTCCAATACTCCAGCTAGTAGTAATTACAGGGATTTACCAAATATAACTTTAAGAAGATATTTTAACGAAGGAGATGAGATAAGAATATCACTTGGTATTAGGCTGTTCTGCCAACAAAGAAATTTTCAGGAATTTATAACTTATGTTTTCTTTAAATCTAATAGTAGTTCTAACTTTAATGTAGAATTAGACCCATTTAATGTAGAATATGGTCAGACTTACGATTTAAATGAAGTTATTAGTTCGGACTACAAGCAGATAGATTTTGTTAAAGGTATTGCTCACGCATTTAACCTTAAAATGACTACTGATGAAAGTACAAGAACAGTAAATATTGAGCCTTTTGATACTTTCTATAAGCCTTATGGCGATGCATTAGATTGGACTTACAAGTTAAATAGAAGTAAAGAAACAAAAGACAAGTGGCTTCAATCTGATTTAAAAAGAACTTTAGTTTTTAAATATAAAACTGATGATAAAGATATTAGAGTGGAGAGTAGAAGCACACTTTTTCATGAAATAAAAGATGAATACCCTTATAGAGAGGAACTTCCTGATACATTTCAAAAAGGAACAAGTGAATTTGAAAATCCTTTTTTTGCTGGTAGTTATAATGCTAAAGACCAAGATACAGTTGAAACTGCTCCTTTAGATACTGCTTATTCTGCTTGTTTATGGACAGAGAATGTTTCCCCTAATGATGAAGCAAGACCTAATAAGGGATATGATTTTTTACCTAGATTATTGTATTGGAATAAATACTCTCCTGCAACTAGTATAGGTACTAAAAAAGCAATAGTACAAACTTGGAGTAATACAACAGAAACTATAACAGCAAACGCTTCTGAAGCTTTAGCACTTTCAAATATATATCCACAAGCAACTATGGTAAATAGAGATAGCATTTTAAGTCCTAACTTAGCTTACGGAAATGTCTGGGTAAGGGATTATGATGACGATACAGGTGCATATACTTCATATCAATCAGGAAAAGGTTTATACGATACTTACTACAGAAATATGATAGAGGGATTAAAAAGAAAGCCAACATTAAGAACAGTGTCTTTATCTCTAAACATAACTGATATTGTAAATTTAGACTTTACTAAATTAGTTTATATAGATGGAGTTTATTGGAGAATAAGTAAAATTATAGATTATAAACCTAATAAAAATGAACCTACTAAAGTAGAATTGATAGAGTGGTTTCAAGTGGGTGTTTTTGCTGCAACAGCACCTATGTTTGGTCAAGGTGGTGATTCAAGCTGGAGTCAAGATGGTAGTGCTAATGATGACAGCAACAATAATATGGGACTTTAAATAAATAACATGAATAACACGAGAGGACAACAAATAACAGAAAGTGGTATTGCACAGAGAAGTGGATTAGAGATTTTTAATACAGTTACAACTTTCAATGGAAGATATGTAAATTGGGGGGATGCTTTTTCTTATGCAACTCAACTAGGTTCAGACCCAGATTATACTGTAAATAATGCAGCAGCAGACCCTCATGTTGATGCTTTAGTAAATGCACCACAGACTGTAGTTGGTCAATGGATGAGATACCATACTGCAGCAGGAAGTCATTATGCAACAGCATCAGCGCCTACAAGTGGTAGTGGTTATTATAGCTTTAATGGTCGTTTTAATAGCCCTAATCAATCTTTTAGTGGTATATATCAAATGATGTCTTTGATTGAAGGCGTGGAGTATGAGATAGATATTAAAACTCCTATAAATACAGGTATAGGTGTTGTTTATGTAAATACATATACACCTTTTTTAGAGTCTTACAAATTAACCTCAACACAAGAGATAGGTTATCCAATTATAAGGACAAGAATAGGTAATCTTAAATCACTATTTAAAGCTGCTAGTCCAAAAGATATTATTGTTATTTATTTCACAACTCTTGAATCTTCCTCTGCTCAGAATGTTACTATAACTAATATATCAGTAAAAGAAAAGCAAGAGTATTTAGTTCCTATATACGCAGAAGATATGTATGGTAATTCACATAAAGTATTAAGAATAGCAGCAGACCAAAAATTATCAGATGTTTAAATTAAAAAGAACAAATAAAACTCTTATAGAAGTTGGGTTTATGCTTAGAAAGGGATTGCAAGATGAACTTAAAGCACAGAAGCATAACGCTACAGGTAAATTAAGCAGAGGGATTAAATATCACATTAAAAATAATGTTTTAAGCATAATGTCATCTGTTAGCTATTGGAAGGCAGTAAACAATCCATTGTTCGCTAAAATCCCTAATCTTAATGCAATCCAAAGATGGATGAATGTTAAAGGATTAAAAGGAAGTGCTGCTTCTATATTAAGAAAACTTAAATCTCACTATGGAAAACCTTATTCTTTTTGGACAGAAGGTAATAAATTAAGAAGAACAGACTTTGCAGGATATACTGCAAATAAGCTAAAAGATAAGATAGTGCAAAAGTTAGCACCATCAATAGGTAAAGATGTAGCAGATATGATAGCAGAACAAATTAAAAAAAATAATCCAACAATAAATGTTCAAAAGGCATTTTAATTAATTATATATAATGGCAACGAATACAGAGAAAGTAGTAGTTCAGGTAATAGTAAAGGGTGGTGGGCAGTTAGATGCTTTAACAAAGAAAACAACTAAAGCTACTAAAAGTGCTGGTGGATTAACTAAGAGTATGGCTAAGATGGCTGCAGGTGTTTTTGCTGCTGCTGCTGCATTTAGAACAATAAGTAGTGTTATAGGTAGTTCCATAAAAACATTTAAGGATTTTGAGTTCCAAATGGCTAAAGTAAAAGCAATTTCTGGTGCTTCTTCAGGTGATTTTTTAAAACTCTCTAAATCGGCAGAGGATTTAGGTAGAACAACATTCTTTACTGCAACACAAGTAGCAGAACTTCAGACAAATTACGCTAAATTAGGGTTTACAACTAAGGAAATTTTAAATGCTCAAGAAGCTACACTTTCATTAGCAACAGCAACAGGAGAGGATTTAGGTAGAGCAGCTATAGTAGCAGGTTCTGCAGTTAGAGGGTTTGGATTAGATGCTAGTGAAACTCAAAGAGTAGTTGATGTTATGGCTGTTTCATTTACAAGTTCTGCTATGGACTTAGAGAAGTGGCAAACATCTATGACTAAAGTAGCACCTATCGCTAAATCGGCAGGATTCTCTATTGAAGATACTGCAGCAATGATGTCTAAATTAACTGATTCAGGTATTGAGGCTTCTATTGCAGGTACATCTATGAGAAATATTCTTTTAGCAATGCAAGACCCTAATTCTGATTTGACAAAATCATTTGGTAAAACAATACATTCCTATGATGAGTTAGTTCCTGCAATGAATAAATTCGTTAAAGAAGGTGGTAGTATGGCTGAAGTAATGCAAGTGGTAGAAAAAAGACAAGCAGCATCATTTGAGCAGTTGATTTCAAATACAGGTGCTACTTTAGCGTTAAGAGATGCTATGGTATCTTCTTCTGGTGCTGCAAAAGATATGGCACATATTGTTGGAGATACTTTAGAAGGTGCATTTAAAAGGTTGGTATCTGCTTGGCAAGGATTGATGATTAACTTTACAGAGTCTGTGGTAGGTGAAGGATTACAAGCATTTGTTGATGGGGTAGCAGATATGGTAAATGTAGTTAGTGATTTTATGGATATACCAATGTCTGAGAAACTAGAAGAAGAGAGGATTGCTTTAAACTCAATGGTTCTTCAATTAACTGAAGCAAATATAAAAGAAGATGATAGGAATAAATTAATCACAAAGATTAACAAACAGTACCCAAAATTTTTAGAGAATATAGATACTGAAAAAACATCTACATCAGAATTAAGGAAGAGGTTGAGTGAATACAATTCACAACTACTAAATAAAATAGCACTTCAAATAGAGGAGGAGAATACTGGGAAGGCTGCTGCTAAAGCAGGAAAAGCAAGAAGAATACAAGCAAAAGAAGAGATAAGACTATTAAATGAACTTGTTAAGGTTTCTGGAAAACATAATATAACTCTTGATGAAGGAGCAACAACATCTGAGAATTTCAGTAAAGTTAAAGAAATTTTAACATCAAGACTAAACGGTTTAGGCTCTGCTCTTGACCCTGCTAGAAAAAGTTTAGAGGGATTGAATGGTTTTGTTGTGAGGTCTGTACAGGCAAATCAAAATCTAACAAAAGCTACTGCTGAATTAAATTCAGCAACAGAAGATAGAGATGAGTTAGCTAAAAGGTTAGGCATTTCTTTAGAGGAGGTTATAGAATTAGAGGAAGAAGAAACTAAAGTTATTGCAGGAGGAACAGAGGAAATAATAAAGAATACAAAAGCAAAAAAAGAAAATGATATGAGTTCATTTGTATCTACAGCATCAATAGGAGTGTGGGATGATTTAGTAGATGGTATTTTAAATGGAACTAAAACAATGGAACAGGCAGAACAGGATTTAGCTGACTTCCAAATAGGATTAATTAAAAGTGTGCTAGAAGATGAAAACCTATCCTTTGAAGAAAGGTCAAGATTAACTAAACAGCTAACCCAATTACAGCTACAGGAAAATCAGAAATTAATAGAAAATCAAAAAATAACATCAGAGCAAAGAAAAGCAATAATGCAAGCTGCTTCTGATGCTTTATTTACTATAATAGGTCAAAATGCACAAAGACAGGCAAGTAAAGATTCTAAGGCTCTTGAAGAGAAAAAAGATGCTGGTTTAATATCTCAAGAAGAATATGAAGAGGGCATATTAGTAATACAGAAAAAAGCATTTGAAAGGAAGAAAAGATTAGATATAGCGCAAGCAATTATTAATGGTGCTTTAGCGATGACAACTGCAATGGGTCAAACAGGGATTTTGTCTTTTGCCTTCTCTCCATTTATAGCAGCAATGACAGCACTTCAAATTGCTGTAATAGCATCTCAGAAATTTGCACAAGGAGGGGTGATAAAAGAATTTGCTAATGGAGGTATGGTTGAAACTTTTGCTAATGGTGGTATGGTACAAGGTAAATCACACGCACAAGGAGGGGAGAAGTTTGCAGTTGGAGGTAGAGTAGTTGAATTAGAGGGGGGTGAGGCTGTTATAAATAAAAGAAGTACAGCAATGTTTGGTAGCCAATTATCTGCAATGAACGCTGCAGGAGGAGGTGTTAAGTTTGCTGATGGTGGTCTTCTTAATCAACCTTCATTCTCACAGCAACAGTTTAATGCATTAGGACAAAATCAAATGATGGGTGCTATGGGGGGTTCTAGTAAAGTAGTAGTAGTAGAAGCAGATATTACAGACAGTCAAAATACTGTAAGTGTAATACAATCTCAGGCAACAATTTAATAACCAAAGAAATAAACAAATGTTTGTTGATAAGAAAACCAAGTTAGAAAGATTAGATATATGTAAAAGTTGTAGTTTTTACAGAAACTTTTTATTGTTAAAGAAACCAAAAATAAGCAGAGGCTCAAGATGTGCCAAATGCAAGTGTTTCCTAGATGCAAAAGCATCATTAACAAAAGAGTTTTTTGGAAAATGTCCAGAAAATAAATGGTAAAACTTTACAAATGAATTTTAAAGAAATCGCTAATAATTACAGTAAGAGTAAAAGAAAGATGATGACTGATGCAGTTATTACAAACAAGAATCATCAAAGAAACTTTCCTACCTATCAAGCTACCTCACTAAACTTAATGTTTTCTGAGTGGCATTTACTATTTCCAGCAAATAAACAAAGTATTAATTGCACATCTTGTAGGGGAGCAGTTTGTAAGTTCTGGGAAATGATGGTAGATGAATGGATTGAGATAGAGCAAACTCCTAAAAAAACTAATGTCAGAAAAAAAAATAAGACAAAATAAAGTAGATGTAGTCTTTGACTTCATTGAAATTGCTGGTACAGAGTTAGAAAAGAAATTTGGTGATAATCCAACTTGCAAGGATATTATTAAACATCTTTCTGAGAAGGGTCTTATTGAACCTAAAAGAATTAGAAACTATATGATTATTGCTGACTTTGATAGAATGTTAGTAGGTAATGAAGGTAGCAGAACTAACACTTGGATGGATTTATCTATTAAGTATAATATAAGTGAGAGTATGGCTCAGAATATAGTATATAAGGAAAGAAAAAAGGCTACACCATCTAGCAATATCACATACTAAAAGTTTTGTAGGTAAATTGGGTAAGTTTAAAATGACTTACTAGTATTTTTGCTGCTATGAACGAAAAATGGTATAACATTCAAAATAAAGCAGGTGAGACTGCTGACATATATATCTTTGATGAAATAGGGACTTATGGTGTAACTGCACAAGACTTTATCTCAGAAATTAAAGATTTAAAAGATATGCCAATCAATATACGCATCAATTCGCTTGGAGGAGATGTGTTTGATGGAATGGCTATGTATAATGTAATTAAAAGAAGAGAGTACAAAACTACAGTCTATATAGAGGGTATAGCAGCAAGTATCGCTACTATCATTGCTTTAGGTGCAGATGAGGTAATAATGGCTGAGAACTCTTTATTTATGATTCATAACGCTTGGGGAGGAACTTCAGGAGAGGCTAAAGATATGCGTAAGACTGCTCAAACTCTTGACAAGATTACAAGTGAACTAACAGACATTTATGTAAAGAAAACAGGATTATCGTATGATGCTCTTGCTGAGATGATGGATGAAGAAACTTGGTTAAATGCTGAAGAGGCTTTTAGACTAGGATTCATTGACACTATCTCTGACTCTATAAAGGTGGCTGCTAAGTATGATGTTTCTAAGTTTAAGAACATCACGCAGGAAGAAATTAAGAATAAATTAAGTATTAATATAAATAACAAAAAAATGACTAACGAGTTAAAAGATTGGTTCAATAGCAAGGTTGAGGAAATTGTTACTGCTGTAAAAGGTGAGGTAAAAGTTTCTGCAGATGTTGCTGAACAAACTGCGATAACTGTGAACTTAGGAGACAACGAAGAAATTACAAATAAGATTTCTGAATTTGAAGCTAAGAACATTGAATTATCAAACAAAATATCTTTACTAGAAGAAGATTTGGTTTCTGCAAAAGGAAACAATGAAACTTTAACAGTAGAGGTTGAAGGTTTGAACGCAAAAATCAACAAGGCAGATGCTAAAGGTACAGAATTAGAAACTTCAGGCGACCCTGCAATAGTTGAAAATAAAGTAGTAGATGGCAATTCAGCATTTTATGATGCAATGGCTGCAAGAATTAGAAATAAATTTAACAATTAAAAAATAAAAAAAAATGGCAACAGGTAATGTAGCATTTAATGATACAAATGCAGGATATAGTGGAGCAAACTTAAACGAAATATTTTACGAACCAGTATTTAGAAGTGATGACATAATGCGTAATTATAGAGTTATTCCTAACGTAAAGCACGTTATGAATGTTTACACTTCAGCAAAATTAACAAAAATAGTAAAAGCACAAGTAGCTTGTTCTCCTTTGAGTCAAGACCCAGCAGTAAACTTTCCAATAGACCAAAAAGTAATTACTGCAGGTAGATGTAGAGTTGCTTTAGAGCAATGTAGTGAAGAGTTTTACGGAACTTTCATTGAGGAGTCTTACAGAAATGGATTAGATGTAAATAATCTTTTAGGAACTGATTTAGCAGATGCAATCGTAAACAGAGCAGTAGCAGGTATCGCTTCAGATGTAGTAAGATTAGCTTGGGGTGGTGATGTGGCAGGAGCAGTAGCAGGATATGCAGTATTTGATGGTTGGATGGAATTAATGAAAGCAGAAGTTGTATTAGCTAAAACTGTACTCGCTCCAGCAGCACCAACAGCAGGTGAAGCAATAGGACTATTAAGAGATTTATATGATGGAGCAGCAGCAGCATTACAGCAAGTTGCACCTGCAGATAAAAAATTCTTTGTAACTCCTTCAATTTTCAATGCTTATATTGCAAACTTAGAAGGCTCTTCTGCAGATTTAGCAGTAGTAAATTTAGTAGATGGTATGCGTAGAGTAATGTTTAGAGGTGTTGAGGTTGTAGCAATGTATGAGTGGGACACTATCTTAGCTGATACTAATCCAGACTTATTTGTAAATGCAGCAACTAACTATACTCAAGGTGCTTGTTACTGTGCAGTAGAGAACTTAATTATTGGTTCTGATGTAACTGACCCAGAAGGTTCTTTCAAAGTATTTTATGATGATTTAGAAGAGAAAATGTTCTTCAGAGGTTACTTCAAGTTAGGTGTACAGTACTTGTACTCTTCTCTTGTTAAGTGGGGAATCTTAATATAACAATAATGTAATAATAGAGGAGAGGGTGTAAAAATCTTCTCCTCTTAATTACTTTTTAATTAATTATAAAATAAAAATAAAATGGCAATAGATACAGGTATAGGGGTTGTTTGTTCAAACTTACAATCAACAGGTGGTATAAAGCAAATCCTTTTAAGAAGTTGGGCGACTGCTGATGTTATTACTTATGGAGATGATGCTGGAGAGTGGGATATTGACAATATTCAGTCAGGTGGTGATGCTGCTTGGTTTGTTTATGAGTTCAAAAACGAAACTCCTGCATTAACAATAAATGGAACGAAAGAAAATGGTTCTACTGCATTTGAATGTGGTTTATCATTTATGATTCCTCAATTAGAAAGTGCTACTTTTCACGCAATGCAAGAAACTCTTGACCAATGTATGATGGGTATAGCAATTGATACTAATGATAACGCTTGGGTTCTTGGTGTTAGTGCTAAGTATGCAAATGAGGATGTGGCTGCAAAAAGTCAGACTTTCTTAAATATGGCTACTATAGAGGGTGGTACAGGTGCTGCTTACTCTGATGAAAGTGGAATTACAGTTAGCTTAATGGCTAGACAGTTTGAGTTACCTAGAAAGTATGTTGGTACAATTACTGTTGATACTTCAGCATTAACTGCAACAACAGGAGCATAATAATTAAAGATATATTTTTAGGTTGAACTTGTTTCGTAAAAAGTTTATAACATTTCCCTATTAATATCTTTCTAACAATATGTGTGATTGTGGCAAAAATGTTGTAGATTTATCACACTTAAAGATATATACAATTATGGCAGAATATAAAGCAAAAAAAACCTCTGGTAGGACTTATAAAGATGGTTTTGTTATTAAGTGGGCTACAGCAACGCAAGAGGAGTTAGCATACGCTTATGAAGATTTAGGATTGAAAAAATTAGTAGAAAAATTATCAACTACAAAAACTAAAGATGAGCCAAAAAAAGAAAGTAAGGGGAGCAGCAAAAACAAATCTTCAGACTCAAAAGAGTAATACTTTTGAATTTGGTGTTTTTAATTTATCAGTACCAGAAAGTATAGAAGAAATACAAGACTTATCTAAGATAAGAACTAAGTTCGTTCCATTCGGTAATGACAACTTGTTTCCTCAATATTTAGCTAGATTAAAGAGGCAATCATCTACTCATAGGAGTGTATTAGCACAAAAGACAATATTCACGAGTGGGGCTAAGTTTGTAAGTAATAATGATGATGTATTAGATTACATTAAAGATGTTAATGCTAATGGTGAATCATTAAGAATGATTTTTAAGAAGTTAGCAGATGATTACTATACATTTGGAAATGCTTACTTAGAGGGAGTTATATATGATGGTGGACTGAATCTATATCATATAGATGCAACTACTGTTAGAATGTCTAAAAACAAGAAAGAAGTATATGTACACCCTGATTGGGCTAAGTACAATACTATGAAGGATAAGTTAAGTATTTTACCACTTTATCCTGAAGTAAGAAGTAACAGGTTTGTATTTGAGTTTAACGATTACGAGCCTACATTCCAATTCTATGGTTTACCAGATTATGTTGCTGCATTAGAGCATATTGCTGTTGATTATGAGATTGGTAAATGGAATCACACAAAATTTAAAAATGGTTTCCAACCATCTGCTATCGTTGAGATTAGTGGAGATATGGGTGAAGAAGAAGCTAAGAAATTAGTAAATGAAGCACAGAAGAAGTTTGTTGGGGCTGGGAATAATGGAAAGATATTGTTTTTAGTTAAAAATGGAGACACTTCTCCTGCTAATGTTTCTATTATAAAAGATGACCAAGAAGGTAGTTGGATAGATTTACAGAGAATAACTGACCAAAACATTGTAACTGCTCATAGATGGCAACCATCATTAAGTGGATTAGTTTCAAGTGGTAAGATGAATAATACAGGAAGTGAGATTAGAATTGCTTATGATTTAGCAATGACTACTGTAATTAAAGATACTTCAGACTTACTTTTAGATGGTATTAAAACTATATTATTTAAAGAGTTAGGTTTTTTACCTGAAGATTTAGTAATACACTATGAGCCACCAATTAGTTTTGCTACTCAGATTGACCCTTCTAAAGTGCTTACAATTAATGAGCAAAGAAGAATGTTAGATGAGGATTTACCAATGCTTGAGGAGGGTGATATGTTCTTAACTGATAGAGAGCAAATCATTGTAACTAGAGATGATGATGCAGATGGGGTTGGAGATGATGATGCAGGAGATTTACAGGTAAATGAAAAAGAAACTGAAATTGAAAACGAAGACTAACTATGGCAAATGTAAACCAATATAAAACACTAGCAACTGCACAAGAAGTTATAAGTAATAGTTTTACTAATGCTAATACTGACCCTGCTTTAATATCAACTAACACTATATTGCTTTCTGAGTTAGCACATTTAAAGACTGCTATTGGTAAGAAGTTTTATGAGGAGTTAAAGACACAAAACAATGTTGGTGATTTTCCAGCTGTAGGTGGTCTTACTCAAGCTAATCAAACTTTAATGGATGATTTCTTAATTAGAACTCTATGTTGGTTTGCTAGATTTGAGGTTATAAATGAAGTTCAGAGCAACAGTAGTAGTATGGGTATTGTTCATAATATTGATGAGTTCTCTACTATTATTGACCCTGCTGAATTAAATGCTTATAAGCAAGATACATATAGAAAATCTGAGATATACTTACAAGATATGATTGAGTTTTTGAATGACCCTGATAATAGTGCTGACTACCCTACATATACTGCTAATGCACCTTGTAATACTACTACATATAAGAATCATGGAATTATAATGTATGATAGTATATACTCAAGACCTGTTAGAAATTATGACAGCTGGAAAAATTATTGTCCTGAATGTTAAAAAATATATAAATTAATGGCTGCAAACGAACATAAGAATTTAAGTGATATAAACAGGCATAATCCTAAAGGGTTTGAAAATGCTACTAATGAAACTGTATTAAGTAAGAGTATAGGTACTGCTCCAACTAATACTGATGGTAATTTAGTATGGCAAAATAAATCTCTTATGGGTGTTACTGATTATAAAATGCAGGGATATGTAACTGGAGCAACAAACTATCAATACGGAGAGGATATAGCAGATACTAAATCTCCATTTGAAATGGCTGTTGATTATGGTAGTAGTGTTGTTTCTTCTGGAAGTTTATCTCCAACTGCTTTTTTTAGAATAGGACAGGGTTGTGTAATACCTCAAAATGTCAATGTAAGTTCTATTAGTGGATGGCTCACTAGTAATGGAACTAATGTAGTTACTATAGCTGTATGTAAAATAACACCAGTAGAGGGAATTGCAACATCAGTTACTCCTATTGTTATTGATGAAATACAATTAACAGGTCTTAATAACAATTCTATGTTAGTTAGAATAAATGAATCTACAATAACTACTGCTACTGTATCTGCTGGAGATATTATATTTCCAATGGTAAAAGAAGCTACTGCAGGTTCTTCAATTTATATAAATCTGACTGTTCAAACAACTGCTTTTTAATGACTACTAAAGAAGAGATAATGTCAATGAAGAAAGATATAAATTCTATTAACAGTAAGATGACTAGTATAGATTCAAAACTAGATATGCTAACTGATAAACTGTTAAATCCAGATACAGGGGTTACAGCTAGAGTTAATAGAAACACAGCAATGAGGAAGGTTTTGGTTAAGGCTATGTGGGTAATATATGGTGTAGCAGTAGCAGCAATTATAAAAATATTTAAAATATAACAATTAAAAAATAAAAAAAATGAGTACATTTGATACAGATAATACATTACTACTTGAGATGCTTGGAAAAGGTGGAGGGCATGAAGTTTTCACAACTGCTGCACAGACAGGAAGAGACTTTTACTGTGTATTCTTTCCAGTAGAATCAGTTATAACATCTATTGTTGCTGCAAACTTTACAGGTGAAACTGCATTAGCAGGACAGACTATGGCTGCAGGAACAACATTGTTTATGAGAGTAACAGCTATAACTCTTACTTCAGGTATAGGATTTGGCTACAGAGAGTCTGATGGTGATGCTACTAAATAATGAATTTATCACTAGGAATATCATTACCTTCTAGTAATAAAGGAGGTGTAACACCTACACAGGCTTTAGTTAATGCTTTTAAGGCTAGGGTTATTGCAGATGGTGGTGTGTTTGAAGCTAAGGCTTGTTTAGATGCTCAATTAGTAATTTTAAATAATATAGGATGAGTTTATTAGATGATGTTAGTATAGTAGTAACTCCTAACGGATATAAGGCAGGAGAATTGTATGCAGTTATTCCTGTACCTACTGAGGGTGCTGAACTTGTAACTAATGGAGATTTTGCTACTGATAGCGATTGGAGTAAAGCCACAGGAGTAACAATTAGTGGTGGTAATGCTATATTTAATAATTCAACAGCAAATAATAATGGTATATATCAAGCAGCAGTTTTTCAAGCAAATACGCAATATAAAATAACAGCAGAGGTTAGTAATTATTCTTCAGGGAATGTAACAGCTTGGTCAGGAAGTAGTCAAAACAGTACAAGTAATGAGAGTTTTACATCAAATGGAACAAAAACTTGGATTATAAGTACAGGTGCATCAAATGGCTATTTCCTTTTGTCATCAGCAACTACTAATGGTAATTTTAATATTGACAACATATCAGTAAAAGAATACACATCAGCAGATATGGATGTTACTAGAGCAACTGCTGCAACAAGAGTAGATGAGAATGGTTTAGTAAATTATGCTGAGGTTATAGGTGGGGAAGAAGTAACTGATGGAGATTTTCCTTCAGGCACTACTGCTTGGAGTTTTGGAGGGGGTTGGAGTCTTGGAGTTGGTGTAGCCGAAGCAGATGGTTCAACATCTACCTCAAATTTATTAACTCAAGATTTAGGTTTAGTTGCTACTAAAACCTATACAATTTCTTTCAGTAGTAATAGAGTTGGTGGTACTTTATTCGTTAAAAATGGCACTTCCTATACATCAAGTACTATATATACGCTTAACACAGGTACAGGTTTAGAGGTACAAACATTTACTGTAACTTCTCCTTCAAATAGTGCGATAGGGTTTTATGCTTATAGTTACGAAGGCACGATAGATGATGTTACAGTAAAAGAAGTTACAAGAGATAACGTACCTCGTATAGACTACACAGGAGGAGGTTGTCCACATATATTAGCAGAGCCACAGAGAACAAATTTATTTCCTTATAGTGAGAATGCATCAACTTGGTCAAATTCGCTTTGGACTACAACTGATGACTATGCAATATCTCCTGATGGAACACAAAATGCGTTTAGAGGTGTTTCTACTTCAAATGCAAGTCTTCTTTATATAAGTGGGTTAGGTTCAGCAGGAGAAAATACAATAAGTATTTATGCAAAATCAAATACAGGTTCAGACCAAAAATTTAGATTTTTTGGAAACGGAAACACAACTCAATCCACAGACAAAACAGCAACTCAAGAATGGCAAAGATTTGAATATACCGAAACTTTCTCTACTGTAACTTGGGGACTAAGAGGTGCATCAGTATCAGAAACAAATGATATACTTTTTTATGGTATGCAACACGAAGTTGGCTCATATCCAACGAGTCTGATTCCAACATCAGGAAGTACAGTAACAAGAAACCAAGACATCTTCACAAGAGATGGTATAGGTAGTTTGATTAATAGTACAGAGGGGGTTTTGTTTTTAGAGATGGCTAGTTTTGGTACAGGAAGTGCAACGCAATATATATCTATAACTAATGGTGCGAGCAGTAGTTATGGGCTAAGAATATTATATCATACTAACGGAAGTGTTTATTTTCAAAAATATGTAAATGGTACTAGAACAACTAATCTAGCAACTTCAAGCATAACTATTACTGATTTTAACAAATTAGCAATAAGATACAATTCTACTACTGTAGATGTTTGGGCAAATGGGGTGGAGATATTGACTAATGCAGATACGAACGTAATACCTTCAGGAACACTTAATAGACTTGGTCTTGATATAGCAGATGAGCTTAATCCTTTCTACGGCAAAGTAAAACAACTACAAGTCTACGATACAGCACTAACAGATGAGCAACTCTTACAACTAACAGGAGAATCAGGTACTGACTTTTATGAATCTTATGCAGAGATGGCTAGTGCATTAACATATACAATACAATAATGGCAAATCCAAGTTTACAAATAGGAAATAGTAATTGGGCAATAAAAGAAGATAATCTTTTAGGCTATAGTACAGCAGGTACAAGATTCGTACCTCAACCAATAACAATGACAAGAGCATCAGCAGGTACTAGAGTTAATTCTAGTGGACTTGTTGAAACTGTTGAGTTGTTGGGTAGTGAGGAAGTAGTTAATGGAGATTTTGCTACAGATTCTGATTGGAACACATCTGCAACAGGAATTTCTATTGCAGGAGATAAACTTTCAAGAGATGCTACGGCAACTTTAAGTATAGTACAATCTTCTTCAGTTATAACACCATCAGTTACTTATAAAATAACTTTTGAAATTGTAGATTATACTTCAGGACTTTTAACTCCAAGATTTGGTTATAATGGAACGGGAGGCACAGCAGTTTCAGGAGTAGGCACTTACACTCAGATAATAACAAAGGTAAATCAAAATGTCATAGAACTTTACGGAACTGCTTTTATTGGTTCAATATCTAACGTGTCAGTAAAAGAATACACAGCAAACAATCTTGCAAGAGTAGATTATGATGGTACTGCTTCTTCATTATTAGTAGAGCCTGAGAGAACAAATTTGATTACTTATAGTGAGGAAATTCAAGCAACTACAAATGTTACATTATCAAATACTATTAGCCCTGATGGAACTTTAAATGGATTAAAAATAAATGAAACAACAAGTAACTCTCAACACTATGGAACTTCTTATGAGTCATCAGTAGTAAGTGGTACTATATATGCCGTTTCATTTTACATCAAAAAAGGAACTTATGATTTAGTAAAAGTTTACACTCAGTCAAGTAGGATATCAGCATCAATAAATATTACATTCTCAACAGAAAGTACAAGTCCAAGTGGTTCAGATTTTATTTCAGGCAGTAATTTTATGGAAGATGCAGGTAATGGTTGGTATAGAGTTGGTTTTTCTGCTACTGCAAATAGTACAGGGGCTGTGTCGATATACTTACCTATAAAAGATTTAAGCAGTTATGTGGGGGACATATCTCAATACACAGAATATTGGGGAACACAAATAGAAGAAGGCTCTTACGCAACATCCTACATACCTACAGATGGTTCTACAGTTACAAGAGTACAAGACCAATACTCAAAGACAGGTATTAGTAATTTGATAAATAGTGAGGAAGGGGTTTTGTTTGTTGAGATGGCTGCACTTGCTAATGATGGGACAAATAGATACCTTTCAATAAGCAGTAGCACTACACCTCTTGATGATTATATTTATTTTAGATTTATGAGTACCTCAAATAGAGTTTTATGCAGAACAAGAGTTGGAGGGTCTACTATAAATACTATAGAGAAAGCTATAACAGATACAACTGATTATAATAAGTATGCTATTAAATGGAAAAGTGGAGATTATGCTTTTTGGATTAATGGTATAGAAGTTGGAACTGATACGAATAGCACTATTTTCGGTGCAGATGTTTTGAATCAGATAAGATTTGATTTTCCTGTTGGGAGTGGAACTTTCCCTTCAAAAGTAAAACAACTACAAGTATTTAAAACAGCATTAACAGACTCAGAATTAATAGCATTAACAACATAATAAAATGAACATATATAAATTACAATACACAGACAAAGCAGAAGGAGATGCTGACTTACTTGCTAAAGGTACTTATGAAGTAATAACTGAAGAAGGAGTTACTCAAGATGTTTACACTAATGGTACACAGGCAATCGTGTATCTTGGTAAGATAGTAGAGATACCTGCAACTTATGATAAAGATGGAAAAGAATTAACACCACCTGTATATTATAGTGGAGTATTTTACGACCTAATGACTACTGAAGAATTTGATTTCGGAATTAACGAGTTATTTCCTGTAGATTGCGTACATTCGTTCTTGGGTTACGCAAAGAACGCAGAAGGTACAGATGTAGACCCTGACGAATTAATAATAGAATAAAAAATAAAAAATTATGGCAACAACAATAATACCCTCTGACTTAACTGTAACAATATCTGAATCTTATACTGTTAATGGAGTTAGTTATGGGAATACAATGAACAAAACCTATGCAAGTAATGGTCAGGTTTCTCAAAGAGTTATGAATATTGCTGGTCAGGGTGGGTCTGGAATAACTTTCACTAATATATTAGCATTATCAACAGTAGATGGTCAAGGTCAAGTAGTAAAAGCAGATTATAAATATTTTAGAATTACAAATTTAGATAATGCTAATACATTAAATCTTAGAGTTTACAATGGTTCTGACTATGTGGCTATGGAAGTTACTCCTGCAAGTACATTCTTACTGATGGATGCTAGTATTGATTCACCTGCTTCTGGTACAGCTGCTATAGCATTTGCAGATATTACAGCAATAGCAGGACAGTCTAGTGATGCTACTGCTGGTGTTGATATTGAATTTTTAATGGTTACTGCTTAATATGTCATTAAATTATTTTAAAAGAAGTGAGTTTAATTGTAAGTGTGGGTGTAATACCAACTACATTGATGATGATTTCTTAAAGATGATAGATAAGGCAAGAAGAATTGCAGGAGTGCCATTTAAAGTAAATAGTGGATATAGATGTGATAAGCATCCGTTATCAATAAGCAATCCAACAAGTTCACATATTAAGGGCATTGCTGCTGATATTAGATTTACTGATGGCAATAACTTAGCTAAAATTATTGGAGGATTAGGAGGAGCAGGATTTGAAAGATTTGGAATAGACTTTAAAAACAAGTTTATACACGCTGATTGCGATAGTGAGAAAACATCTCCTTGCATTTGGGGTTACTAATTAAAACATTAACTTAAATATATATATTATGAATTTTATTACAGAAAATTGGCTAGAATTATTAGTTGGACTAATGGCTTTTATTAAAGTCGTTACAAATCTAACACCATCAAACAAAGACAATAGAATCTTTGGTTGGTTAGATACAATGATTGACACTTTCGTGCCAAATTACCCAAAGAAAAAATAGTGCTGCCTCAATGGATAGGGTCAATGTTAGTTAAAGGTGGAGTTAAGCCAATAACTGATTTATTAAAAGCAGTAAAAGAATTGTTTACTGACACTAAAGGCAAGTGGAGTAGCAAGAGAACTATTAGTGGTGTGATAGTTTTATCTGCAAGTTTATATGCTGAGAAGAATGGTATTGATACTAATACATTAATAATGACAGGGTTAGGTATCTTGCCATTATGTTTTTCAGTATTTGAAAAAAACAATGCAAATTGTAACGGTAGTTGTAATAAATAATTATCTTTGCTAACACTTAGATTAGGGTTGTGCCTATCTTAGTTTTCAAAATTGTTTATAGTTTTCAAGAGTGGGATGTTTAAAAACATCTCACTTTTGTATTATATAGGTGTTTTTTTTTGTAATATTGCCTCATAACTAATACTTTACGAAATGAAAGAATATGGTAAAAGACTAAGACTATCAGAAGAAGAGGTTGAAATGATTTATGAGAATAGAGCAGAATCAACTACTAACACTAATGGCAACACAGCATTAGACATTAACTTGGCAGAGAGAGGCATTAAGAAAAAAGATGTAGTTTCTGTAAAGCATTGGCAATCTGCTAGTGGAGAGTTTAGATTTAGTATAGTAACTAAAGAGGACTTAACTGCTAATGAAAATGATATACTAAAGACAGTCAGTAATTTCATAGAAAAACATTCACCACACTACCCATCAGTTAAAAGAGATGTTAAATATCACAATCACTTATTAGTAATTAATCCAGCAGACATACATATAGGTAAATACGCTAATCATCTAGAAACTGGTGATGGTTACAATGTAGAGATTGCGTGTGAGAGGGTCTTAGAGGGGCTACAAGGGCTTATTGAGAAGTCTAAAGGCTTTGAGGTTGATAGAGTATTATTTTGCATAGGAAACGATATTCTGCATATAGACAATGTTTACAATACAACTACTGCAGGTACTAATCAAGATGTAGATGGTAAATGGTGGGAGCATTTTGAAATTGCTCTAGCTTTATATGTTAAGTGTGTTGAGATACTTAGAGAGATTGCACCTGTAGATGTAATTCATTCAATGAGTAATCACGATTATCAAAGTGGGTTTCATTTAGCACACGCATTAAAGAGTTGGTTTAGGTTAGATGGTGAGGTTACTTTTGATATATCAGTAGCACATAGAAAGTATTATAAGTATGGTAAGAACTTAATAGGGTTAGAGCATGGAGATGGTGCTAAGATGGATAAGCTACCTCTATTAATGGCACAAGAGCAGCCATTGTTATGGTCAGAAACAACTCATAGGTATTGGTATCTACATCATTTACATCACAAGGTTAAGCATAAGTGGTTAGATGCTAAAGATTTCATTGGAGTAACTGTTGAGTATATGAGAAGTCCATCTGGAACTGATAGTTGGCACTCAAGAAAAGGATTTACAGGAGTTCCAAAAGCAGTTGAAGGTTTTTTACACGAAAAATCAAGTGGTCAAGTGGCTCGTTTAGTGCATTACTTCTAAAATAACACACAATATACATACTTTTTATCTCTAGTAGATAAACATTTTTCTAAAAATTGTTAAAAAAGTTTTGGTAGGTAATTCCAATTTTATATCTTTGCCTCAATTAATAACTAAAACATTTAAAAATGTCAAAAACACAATCAAGTGATATTCTACAACACTTAAAAGATGGTAGAAGATTAACACAAAAAGAAGCTATTAATGAATATGGTGCTTACAGATTAGCAGCAGTCATACATTCATTAAGGAATCAAGGTCATAATATACAATCTAAGAGAGTAGATGTTCCTACTAGGTACACTAATCGTAATGGTTCTACTAGGATGTCTAGTATATCAGAATATACATTGTAATGTTATGGGAAAAATGAAAGAACAATTTATGCAAGAAAGAGAAGAACAAAATCAGAATACTAATCAATTAAATAATCAAATGGCAAAAAAAACAATGCAGGAAAAACTAACAAAACAACCAGAGGTAGTTGTTGAAACAAGAACAGAGGCTTTAAGAAGACTTTACAAAGAGAATGGCTTAACTGCTGAAGATGTATTTAAAGACCCTAGAGGTTTTGTTATCATCACTAGAACAGGTATTGATAAGATTTCTGCTAAGAATGGTATTACTATTGGATATGAAGTGATAACTATGGATATTGAAAAAAGCACTTGTGTTTTAAAGGCAGCTGGAACTATGAAGGTGGGTAATGATGTTAGAAATGTAATGAGTTTTGGTGAAGCATCTCCATCTAACTTAAATGGTGGTGGTAAGAAATTCCCAGTATCAATGGCTGAGAAGAGAGCAATGAGTAGAGTGGTTTTAAAACTAACAGGGTTCTATGAGCAAGGAGTATTTGGTCAAGATGAAATTGTAGATGAGCCTAAGTAATGATGATATAGATGAACTATTTGATGGAAAGCCTAGTGAGATTACAAACTCACAATGGCTGACCATTGAAGGTAACATTGACTTTACATCACTCACCACAACAATTAAGTCTGATATTTTAAATAGACTAAATGACTTATCAGAAGAAGAGGCAGAAGAAATAATAACTATACTATACAACAATAGATATGAAAAAGACCCACAAAAGCAATGGCTCAAAATGTTCAGAGATGGAGTATTTAAACATAGAGATTTTTAAACACTTCTTAAAAGTTTATACTTACATAGTATGGAATAAAAAAAGTATGTTAGGCTTTATTTTAGAGGATGATATAATGAAACTGCTGGATGAAAAACAAATCTTAGACTTTTATCATTTTGATAAGACATTATTTAGAGTTAGAGTTGATAAGATAGAGAAATATTTAAGTAAAAATGACTAAGAAATATTCATTAGAAAAGATAAGAAAATCTAGGAATGAGTTTGAAGCACTACTAAGAATTTATGGTATATCTAATTCTACTTTTTGTAAGGTAATAGGAGTTAATTACGCCACTAGCAGAAACTTTATTAAAGTACCTACTAATCTTAGATTTATACACGCACACAGGTTAGCAGACTTTATAGGCTTAACAGTTCAAGATGTAGTTGATACAATAGTGTACGACTTAAAATAAACAATAAACAAATGAGAAGAAGAAGATTAAAATTTAGCGACTATTATCATAATATAATTCTTAATGAATTAGCAGATATTTATGATATAGATAAAGATAAAATGTTTTTAGGTAGCAGAAAGAAAGATATTATATTTGCTAAAAGAATGTATATATATATCCTTAGGAATATGTTTGGATTAACTATAATGCAGATTGCAAAAATTACCAACTTACATCACTCATCTATAATACATCATAGTAGAAAGTTTGAGTTTTTCTATAGTAATTATTCACATGATTCTGAAGCGTTCAATAGAGTAGAGAACAGAGTTATTGAGGTTGAGTTAGAAGAGGAGATATTAGGATTAGAAGAAAGACAAATTAAAATAAAGGATTCATTAACTAAATTATATAAAATTAAAAAAGAAAAAAATGACAGACAAGAAAGAGAAAGTTTACTTACCAAGTAGTATTAAAAACATTCCAACTAAGTATGGAGAAATGATGGTTGCTAACTTTAAGTTAGATGAATTACAAAAGAACTCAAAGAATGGTTGGGTATCAATGGTGATTTCAGAGCGTAGAGAGCCATCAGAAAAAGGTGCGACACATTATGCTTATGTAAATGATTTTGAACCTAAAGAAGCTAATAAGACTGCTCCTAAGCAATCAACTAGTAATGATGATGGTGATGACTTACCATTCTAAATAAACAATATGAGGGGAGGTGAAATATCCTCCTCTTATTTTAAAAACTATAACACAATGAAAGAACAACCAAACTTCTATGCTGTAATACCTTCTGGTGTAAGGTATGATAAAGATTTGACTCCAAATGCTAAACTTCTTTACGCTGAAATAACATCTCTACTGTCAATGGGTGGGGAGTGTTATGCTTCTAATAAATACTTCTCAGAGTTGTATGGTAAGAATAAAGTAACTATTTCAAGATGGATTAAAGAATTAAAGGAAAGAGGCTATATATCAGTTAGTTATACATACAAGGAAGGTAGTAACGAAATTGCTAATAGGTATATACAAATTTGTTTCACCCCCCTTAGCAAAAATGACAAAGGGGTATTAACAAAAATGCTAAAGAGTAATAATACTAGTATTAATAATAAGAGTATTAATAATAAGGGTAATTTTAAAATACCAACAATAATTCAAGTTAAAGAATATTGTACTGAAAGAAAAAATAATGTAGATGCAGAAACATTTTGTGATTTTTATGAAAGTAAAGATTGGTTAATAGGTAAAAACAAAATGAAGAGTTGGAAGGCTTGTGTAAGAACTTGGGAGAAAAGCAGTAGAAGAACTAATAATGATAACACAACATCACATAGACATACAGCAGGAGGTGATTATGGTGATGGAACATTTTAAAAAAAAAACTATGGATTATAAAAAAATTGACAATATTGAAATAGATGGTATAGATTTCAAAGACTATCCTGACTTTTGTGATGCTTACATAGTAAGTGCAGACTATAATGGGAAGCCAATGACTGATAAGCAGTTAGATGAAATCAATGAAGATGGTGATTTTCAACACGAATGTATAATGAATGATATACACTAATGAGAACAATAGAAGATACATTTAAAAATGCAGACTTCTTACAGCCTAAGAAGTATAATAGATTTAAGCTAGGTACTAGAGAAGAAATAAAAGAAATGTTTATAAAAGCATTTGAGCATTACGACAAGACTATTGAATCATACAACCATCTATCTGATTATGATGATGTTATTGACTGGATGGTAGACACAAAAGGGAGAGGTTTAATACTAATGGGGGAGTGTGGTTTAGGTAAATCAACTATCTTAAACTATGTTATTCCTGCAATATTTAGAACAAAAACAAATAAAGTTTTAAGGAGTATACCTGCAAAAGAATTAGGAGCAATAGAGAGAAGTAAATCACCTTTTATTATCATTGATGACTTAGGAACTGAGAGTATTAAGAATGATTATGGAACTAAGATTGATGCAGTTGCAGATGCTATCTCTTATGCTGAGGATAGTTCAAAGACATTGCTTATGACAACTAATTTAAAACCAAAAGAACTTAAAGAAAGATATGATGATAGGACTTTAGATAGACTAAGGAAATGTAAAGTAGTGATAATCAAGGGTAAAAGTTTTAGAAAGTAAATAGTATAAAATTCAAATATTTTTATATATTTGTGATTAATAAACTCAGGTAATAATTAATAATAAATATAGGGTAAGACCTAAAAGCTTTTAATTTTTCAGACCTGAGTAGTAATGGGGGGGTGTGGTTACCTCCCCAATACAACTAAAACAATAGATATGGAAAGAACATACAAAACAATTAAATGGATATTAAAAGATAATATTAAAAAGAATGTAAGGTCTTTATGGACTTGGAAAGATGATAACTTTACAATGATATATGAGAATTATTCAGGCGAGGATAGAATATACACTTCAAGCCAACTATTAAAAATACTAACAAAATGATAATATTTACAATACTAGGTATCTTTACAGCAATCTTCTTTTTTACAGTTATTGTTATGAGTGTTATAGAAGGCAAAGCAAGAAACAAAACAAATGAAAAGACTTTATGGAAAATGGATAAGGTAGAAACAAGAACAGGAAAACTTGCTCAAGATAGAAATAGAACTTATAGCGAAATACAAAATAAAAATGTCTGAAAAACACAATAATATTTATTATGAACAGGGTAGGAATGGATATACTATGAGTGATACAGTAAATCCAAAGATGAAACTAACTAAAGAAGAGTTAGGATTAGAAGTAGACTATAGTAAAGATAAGATTCCTAACTATTATATTGGCAAAGTGTATGGCTATGAAGCAAGGAAAGTAATTGAAGATTTTGATTTATCGTATAATGTTGGGACTGCCACCACATATTTGCTCAGAGCAAAAAGAAAGCACACTACAAGTGTTGAGTGCATACAGAAAGCAATCAATCATCTTGAGTTTGAGTTAGATAAAATAAAAAATGAAGAAGCCAATATATAGAGTATTCGTTTCTTACGAGATTAAAAGTAAGAAAGCAGTTACAAGGAAAGTTACCACTGGTACATTAGATACATTTGTACTTACATCTAATATAGAGGAGATAAAGAAAGACCAAGAGTTGATAGATAGAATATGTTACTTAAATAAAAAGAATCTAAACAAGGTAGACATCACTATAATAAGTATAGATGTTGAAAATCAATATGGTGAGACTACTGATAGATTTGATGATGAATATTAAATTATGCCAAAGATTAGAAAGATAAAAATAGAAGATAGAAAAGACTCAAGAGGAGGTGGGTTCTCAAGAAGAAAGTTTACTGTTGCTGAAGCTGATGCAATAAGACTAGAGTACAGCACAGCTACACAGAAGATAACTATCTCATCACTTGCTAGGAAGTATAATGTATCTCAACCTTTAATGTATCAACTA
>Ga0307489_10000297_pt1 | contig 28798 bp, 58 predicted proteins | sample SB12metaG_FD_202247 | JGI IMG/M metagenome (GOLD analysis project Ga0307489, IMG submission 202247) | Sea-ice brine microbial communities from Beaufort Sea near Barrow, Alaska, United States - SB 1.2 | ecosystem: Environmental > Aquatic > Marine > Coastal | place: USA: Alaska | collected... | reverse complement strand
AAATCAGCAGGTGACGCGACTCGTCTGATCCAGACGCGGACGGCGGAAACTGCGAGGCGCCTCCAACTCAACAATGCCGAAAACTTCGTAGACGGTGGCCCAGCAGACGAACAGAATGACGGTGGAGCCGCCGGTGGAGACGCCGGTAATGGCGGTGACGACAGTACCGACAGTGACGACAGTGACGACAGTGCGCCCGGTAATGAGTTGCCCGCATGGCAGGAGGCGGGCAACGCTTATGCGGTGCAAAACCAAATAATCGGTCAGGCGCAGGCGCAACCGATGCAACCGATGTCGGCTTTCTATCGGACGCCGGCGAGGGCGGCCGTGGAGGAGGCATCGGGCGACCCGGAGGCGGGCGACCCGGAGGCGGGCGGCCCGGCCGCCCCGGCCGCCCCGGAGGAGGCTGGCCTGGAGGCGGGCGGCCCGGCGGTGGCCAGCCCGGGCGGCCCGGCGGTGGGGGGCGGCCCGGCCGCCCCGGCCGCCCCGGTGGCGGCCGAGGCCGAGGACGCGGACGCGGGCGTGGTTTCAGAGGCCGCGGCGGCGTCGTCGTGGTCGGCGGTGGTTTCCCGGCCGGCGGCTACGGCTACGGCGGGGGCGATTACGGCGGCTACGGCGGCGCTGATTACGGCGCCATCGGCGGCGGCTACGACGACGGGGGTGGCGATTACGACTACGCAGTCAGTGGCGCTCTGGGATTGAACCAGGCCCCGGTGGCCGTCCCCGTGCTGGTGCCGGTGCCGGTGCCATTCCCCGTCCCCGTCCCCGCCCCCGTCCCCGCCGCCGCCATCCCCGCCGATCCTCTCCCATCGGTATACGCCCCTCTTGTCCCCGTCGCTCCCGCCGCTCCGAGCCGGGATGCAATTATCGCGGCGTTGATTGGCAACTGGCGCGGCGACGGCGGCGGCGTCGGCAGGCTCTCACACTCGTCCCATGATCGACGTAACTCAAGCGTTGTGTTGTCCCGGAGAGACACGCTTCCACGCGTGTATGAGGAGGCACCAGGCTTCGATTCGCCCTGATCCCCATACACTGTGGTGTCCCTGCAACCGCTTCAGTGTCGAGTCATCCCAGCTGTACACCTCGAAGCTGCTGGGGTTTAACCGCCACGATGAAAATGCGTGAGTAAGGCCCTGGGAGGTGGGATGGGGTCCGTCGTGGTGACCGCGAGCGGCGAAGGAACATTCACTGCTTCAAACACCATGTGCGCCGGGCAGGGGGGGTATTAAGAAGAATCCCACGACCGACGATGAATCTCCTCCTCCTTCTCCTCCTCCTCCTCCTCCTCCTGCTCTCCCTTCTCCTCCTCCTCCGCGCGACTTTTTGAGCATTCACCCTGACGGTAAGGTAAGTCAAGCTCTGATTTTGATTCGAGTGCTTGTTGCCTTGTTCTCAATGACAGTCCTGTCTGGTGCGCTGTGGCGGGATGCCGCTGGCAGAGCGCCACGGTATGGCGGTTCACGTTGCTCCTAGGTTGACCCCGGACTCACCGCGCCTGGTTTCAGCGCTTGCAGCTAAAATTTGATGAATTGCTTTCAAATGTTGCTTTCAGTTTCAACTTGCGCCGCTACACCACGGGACTCGTCATCTTTCCCGCCGCCGCCAGTTCGCCGGCAGGGGCTTTCACTCGTCCCTTCTCAGCTCAACCTGAGCCGTTTGGGGGTTTATCACTCACCGTATCCCACAAAAAGTGCTCACGTTGAGCCGAAAAGTCGACGAGTGGGCAGGGACCTCCACTCGTCCACTTCTCAGCTCAACTTGAGCCGTTTTTCGTCACTGCAATCACCCAACGTGTCTAATACAGAGAATCATCACGTCGAGACGACAAGTGGACGAGTGGAAGCCCCTGGTCGCTGGTCACCGTCAACGCCGTGTTCGCGCCGTGCGGTCGGGCGGACCAGAGCCCCGGCGGAGCAGGGCCCGGCTGGGCGACGCAGGGTACGCTCGAGCTGACCGCAAATGGTGAGCACGTGCTTCGCTGGTCGCCGGTCACGCCTTCCTCGTTCTGGATGAAGAACCCCTGACGCCTTGATGATGCAATGCCCACCGTTCAATGTACAACGCGCAGGGCTCTGCACCGTGTACATACATGTTGTGAGAGGAAGAGAGATAGAGAGAGATGACGCTTCCGCGTGTATAAGGAGGCACCGGTGGCTTTCGCCCTGCCCCCCATGAGAGAGAGACGTGTAGAAGGCTTTCGCCCTGGCCCCCGTGAGAGAGAGACGCCTTGCCCCCCGTGAGAGAGAGACGCTTCCGCGTGTAGAAGAAGGGACCAGGCTTTTGCCCTGCCCCCCGTGTATCAGAGAGAGAGAGTCACACTGCAAAGGCAACCATGCTTGAATGCAAGCATGCATTGCCCCCACGACGCTGATGCCTGGTGAGGCACACTGAACATGCAACTACGCTAGAATGCAATCATGCCTTGTGTGCATGCCCATTTGAGAGACGACGAGGACTGATGAGCCACACTGAAAAGTAACAACGATTGGATGCACAAGCTTTGCATGCTGTGCATGCCACCACGACGTTGATGACTGAGCAGTCGCACTGAAAGGAACACTACCTGCTAGCACCTTGTTACAACAGATGATCATTTCCGTGCACGCTTCAAACACACGGTATACGCACCCCCGTGCCGCTCTTAGTCTTTACATCAGGGCAGGTAGCTCGCTAGATCACTTATTTCGCAAATACCACCGTTCTACTTCCGCAGCGATTCAACGGCGTCCGGCAACTCACCAAAATTGGGTTGCCTTGGAGGTACAGGACGTGGTGGAGGTACGCGGTTGTTCGGAGGCTGCTCTGGGCGGGCTCCTGGAGCTGTTGAAGTGTGCGCGGGAGCACGGCTGCCCGTGGGACGCTCGGACGCGTGATGCGGCCGCTGAGGGCGGGCACGCGGAGGTTCTCACGTGGCTGGATGCACACGGAGCTCCTTAATGCAGTTTTCAAGCAGTCATGGACATTTCGTCTTCATATTACATCGCAATGGCAAATGGAAACGATGACATTGTGCGCGTAGATTTAGAGCTCTAACAACACGCGATGCTACCAGCGTATTTTGGTTTTTGGGTGTATGGCGATTGTTTGTGTTTGTGTGTGTGCGTTTGTTTTACAAAACAAGCTCCGCCGATCCAAGCTATGCGGACCGGGCTTCGCTAGAGTCGACAAAGCAGGAGGACTGCTCTTTCCACAGCGGATTACAAATGCAATCACAGTCTTATGATGATTCTTCACTCTTCGCATTACAAATTGACACAAGCTTATGGAAAACATATTATTTTAATCCGTCAATAGCCCCGCTCGCCCGCGTTGCGCTCCTGGTATTCCGCGGCGAAGTTGATATTGACCGGGTTGACCACATCAAGTGCATCCTTTGCGAATTGGATCGAGGTTGGTGGGAAGTAAGGTTCGACGTTGACAAGAGAGGATGTTATGTTCGAGGTTGATAGAAAGCTAGGTTCGCATCACGCGTGCTTAATCCACTGCTTCGAGGGCGTAGCAGGCGACCAGTGAAGCACGTGCCTGCCACTCGCGGCCAACACGAGTGTGCCTTGCGTCGTTCCGCCTTGATGTAGCGGCGCAAGTTCAAATTGAAAGCAAAATTTAAAGCTGCTCATCATGATTTAGTTTCAAGAGCTGATGAAAACAAGCCCGGTCAACCCGGGGTCAACCTGGGGTCATCATGGGGTCAATCTGGGGTCAACGTGCACTGCCCCACCTTGGCCCTGATCGCCGCACGGCGTGAACACGACGCTGACGGTGACCGGCGAACCGGCTACCAAGGGCTTACACTCGTTGGCTACACTTTTTGGCTCAGCGTAAGCACTTTTCGTGTGATGCGTTGGGTGATTGCAGTGATAAAATCGGCTCAGGTTGAGCTGAAGAGTGGAGGAATGTAAGCGCCTGCCGGCTGCGGAGGGGAAGGTGACGGGTCCCGTGGCATGGGGGCGCAAGTTGAAATTGAAAGCAACATTTGAAAGCATTTCATCATATTGTAGCTTCAAGCGCTGAGACCCAGCTCGGTCGGCCCGGGGTAAAACTAGGATCAACCTGCACCGCCATACCGTAGCGCTCTCCCAGCGGCATCCCGCCGCGGCGCACCCGGCGGGAGGGACATTGTGAACAAACCCACTCGAACCAGAATCAGAGCTTGACTTGACTCACCCTCATGGTGAATGCTCAAACAGTCGCGCGGAGGATGACATTCAATGTCGGTCGAGTGTATGTTCTCAATAACCCCCCGCGCGCATATAGACACGCGGAACATGAGGAGGAGGAGGTGGAGATTCAACGTCGGTCGAGTGCTTGTTCTTAATCATCCCCCTACCCGGCGCAACCGGTGGGTGAGGCAGTGAATGTGCCATCGCCGCTCGCGGTCACCACGATGGCCCCCATGCCGACGCCCAGGGCCTGACACTCGCTCCCGTGGCGCCTCAACTTAAGCAACGTCGATGTATTGTGCTGGGATGGCTCGAGTGATATGACCAGACGCCGTTGGCTGCCGCAGCCTCAGAGGGACTGCTTCAGGTTGGGAGAAAACGGCTTGAGCGAAGTCGAACTTCGGGTGTTAGCCGGTGGTTTCAGGGACAAACCGGCTGGAGTGGAGTCGAACAGGGAACGAGCGTGAGTGAACAAACTGATAAACGGCTTGAGTTTCGTCGAACAGGGAAGGCAACGCGTGTGAGGGCATGCCAACGCCGCCTCCGTCACCGCGCCAGGTGCCAGATAGCGCCGCGATAACCTCGTCGCGGCTCGGGGCTGCGGGGGCGGCAGGGGCGGGGACAGGAGCGGCGGGGGCTGCGACGGGGACCGGCACCGGCACTGGCACCGGAACCGGCACATTGCGGACGACCTCAACAGGGCGATACGCCAGAGCGCGGCTCCCTTGATTGCCGTAGTGGCCGCCGCCGTGCCCCAGCCCGGGTGATAGCCAGCGCCCCCGACGAGGCCGTATCCTCCCCCTCCGAGGACAGCGTTGTTCGTGAAGCTGTTATCGAACACACCAGCCAGTCCCCGCCACGTCATCCACTGTATCCAATGTATCAACCGCGTCCAATGTGTCACCAGCGTCACCCATATCCCCATAATCCCCAAAGAGGAGCTTGCGAGCGGCCTCGCCGCTCCCTTCAGCGTCCATCGGTGTCATCGCGCCGCCGCCTCGGAGGGTGAAAGCCGTGGCCCCGGTTATGAGCAAAAGCAACGCCGGAGCCGAGGAAACAAACGCAAACGCCACCGGCGTGAACCCGCGGACTCCACGCGAGCACCTCCCCATGATGGTGATGCCGCTGCGTCAAGCGGGGCACTGGCACACTGTGCGTCAAGGCGTGCCGCCCTCGCGATGCCGTGCGCGGCTGCCGGCGCTTGTAGTGGTCTCCCCCGTCCTTCATGTTGTTTTATCGGGACGAAATATTTTCCGAATCCGAAGCGCTTCAAAACCAGTCGACGAGCGGATCCCCGGGACATCCTAGACATCCTATGTGTGTTACCTGTCTACCTGTCTACTTGTTCTGATACAAAGGTTCGTTTCCGAGTTATTGGAGGAGACGAAAGAGACCACACCCCTCGCCACGACCTTTCATATTTCGGGCGGTCGATTGTGCGCCGCACAACGCCCAGCGCATCGCCCCATGCACCCGCGAGCATGGGGCTCGTACTTATAGCGTCTTTCAGTGCACTTAGCGCGACACCCCTCAGCGGCAGGCGCGAGCGCGGCAGGCCTGCTCGGCACGTGAGCAGCGGCAGGGTATGCCGGGCCGGCGGCGCAGGCCACGCTGAAAACGAGGGGACGACCCCAACGTCTTTCCGCAGCCGACTGACGCTGGTGCCGAACACCCGGCGGCCGAACGAGGCGGCGGCGGCGCCGGCGCCCCAGCCGCTCAACGCCCGCTTCAGCGCCCCCTTGCTCCGCGCGCCACTGTCCGGCGGCGTGGAGGTGCGCGTCCCCCGCCTCCTCAAACCCCTACAACATAACATAACTTTTCAGGGTTGCGCCAACTCCTCACGCCTCTTTTACACCCGGTGTCCCCCACTGCGAGTGGCTGAAGGCCCTAAACAACGTTTCGATTAACCAGAGCTCCATCCCTCAACTCCCCGAGTGTGCAGAACGTCCGGCACAACCTGGAGCTCCGCGACGCCGATGTGTCCTCGCGCAACCTCATGGAGCACGCCCTGCAGGGCTTACATCATCATGCTCGCCACGTCACCAACCACATCTGAAACTTTATTCACGTATTGAGTTGAATGACATCCTGTGACGCGGCCAGCATTATGGACTTGGCCATGCCTGGGGGTACGGCGAGCTGTGCACGACGATGAGCTCGATGGAACACCGGCGCGCGGGGTGGCCGGCAGGGGCTTACACTCGTTCACTATTCTGCTCAACGTAAGCACATCTTGTGGGATACGTTGGGTGCCTGATTTTCCCCCAGTCTATTAGACTGGGGGACACGGGGAGGTGTGCACAAAAGGGCTTAGGTTGAGCTGGGAAGTGGACGCGTGTAAGCCCCTGGTGGCCGGTCGCCTCCCTCGTAGACTTCGCGACGGACGCGGAGGGCACCCCCATCTTCAGCCTGAGCCCCATGGCAGGGGCTTACACTCGTCCACTATTCGGCTCAACGTAAGCACACTTTGTGAGATACGTTGGGTGCATGATTTTCCCCCAGTCTATTAGACAGGGGGACAAGGAGAGGTGTGACCAAAACAGCTTAGGTCGAGCTGAGAAGTGGACGAGTGTAAGCCTCTGCCCCATGGCCATGCACACGCGCAACGTGCAGCACGACCCGCGGTGCTCCCTGGTGGTGGAGATGTCCGGCTGGCGCGGCCTCACCTCCGCGCGCGTCACCATCTTCGGCACCGTAGGGTCGGGGTCGGGCGCATGACACTCACCGCCGCACAGGATGTTACCTAATTCGATGAACGAGGAACGAGGTTATGACACGTGGTTGATGAGTTGGCTTGGTAATGTGTGTGACCCGGCGGGGCGCCACAGGATGTTACCTAATTCGATGAACGAGGTTATCACTCGTGGTTGATGAGTTGGGCTGGCTAGGTGCGTGACCCGGCGGGGCGGTGAGGCGGGTGCCGACCGACCTAGAGGGAATGGCTCGCGCCATCTTCAAGGCAGTGACGATTACATAATGCCTGCCACGTCAACCATCACATCGGAAATCCTCGTTTATTTACGACGCGGCAAGCACTAGTGCCTGGTCTGTGAGCCGTGAGTAATTACTTGGTGAGTAAGTCCTCGGACGAGTTGTTAACTCGTCAGATCACTTACTTTCTTACTTACTCAACTTACTTGGCTAACAGACCGGGCACTGGTGAGTCGGCCGTGGTTGACGTCGAAGCACTCAGAGAAGCACGCGTCGTTCGGCACCTCGGTAAGGTGGTGCAGGTTGACCCTATCAAACCCACGTTGAAAGCGCCTGGAAATGGGCGCTTGAAACTAAAGTGTGATATACTGCTTTCAAGTTTCGCTATCAGAGTCAATTTGCGCCGCTACACCCCGGAGTTCCCGCTGTACATGCTGGCCGACATCGTGGACGTCTACTACGTCGACGCCTACGGTCGGGCGGTGCAGATTGACCCTATGAAACCCGTGCTGAAAGCGCCTGGAACTATGCTCTTGAAACCAATATGTGATGAACGGCTTTCAAACTTTGCTTTCAAATTCAACTTGCGCTGCTACATAACGGCACCGTCAAATACCTCAAAGCGCGCGACTACCTCTCCTGCGGCGCCGACAAGGTCATCCCATCCGCTTGCCAATACACTCCTTTCAACCCCACTACAGGGCCAGGGCGAAAGCCTGGTGCCTCCTCATACACGCGGACGCGTCTCTCTCTATGATAAAGTGCGTGAAACCACTTGGACGCTTAGCAACAAGTAGTGATAAGTCGTCCAAATGGAGCGTTCTGATTGGTCGAGCGGGATGAGTTAGCACTAAGTCTCACACAGCGTCTAAGCGGTTTCACGCACTTTGTCATATCCTGTACCATCCTTTCGACTCGGCTCAACCTGAACTTGACGCCCTATCCCCCCCCCCCACTTGTCCCAACAGATATGCGACCGGCGCATGGCCGACCCGCTGGAGACGCTGAACGCGCTGAACGCGCTGTACCGCGCGCGCCTCCCCGCGCTCTTCTCTGCGTGCGCCCAGGCGGGGGGGGGGGGGTCTTCAGAACAAGCACTCGACCGACGTTCAATCGAGGCACCAGGTCCGCGTGTCTGTATGTTGAGAATATAGGACTGACTGACCAACCGACTAGTGACTGGCCGACCATACGGACACGTGTGCCACTCTATATTGCGACGACGCCATATGAGCATTCAAGCCCTCGTGTCTGTATGAGCATTCACTCTGAAGGTACGTCACACTCCGATATCGGTTCGAGTGCTTGTTCTGAATGACCCTGCTCCCCAGGGGAAGATCATCGCCGTGGACAAGCAGGGCATGGACCTGCGGCAGGGGCTTACACTCGTTCACGTAAGAGCTCAACTTGAGCACTTTCGGGGCAGATCCAGGAGTAAGTTTGGTTTCAAGGGGACAAAGTAAGCTCAAATTGAGCGAAACGTGAACGAGTGTAAGCCCCTGAACTGCGACTGACCACGGTGGACAACCAGCGGGGCACCACCCGCGTGATGCAGCGTGTTCGCTTCCACGCGCCGGTGGACAGCGTGGAGGAGGCCACGACTGAGATTGAAGTGCTATTCAGCGAGGGCTTCAAGGATTGAACAGGCTGCACGGCACAGCACGGCACGGCTCTGAGGGGCGGGTGATTTGGAGTTTCGGAACCGCGGCAGTTCGTGTGCCCTGTGCCGTTGCGGTGAACGAGTGAATGAGACACCTGTAATGATTGAGATCTGTGCACCTGTATCACTGTGTATCAATGTCCACCCTACCACCGTCAGTCACCGATGACACGGGGATAGCACAGTATGGAAGCGTTATGGACCCAGCCCCCTGTATCTTCAGACTAAGCCCTGTTGTAACGAAGCCATTTTCCACGTCGCACGTGCACGCTCGCGCTGCGCACCCCCACTTTTATTTTCAAAGGATATGATGAATAATACAAACACGAAACCAACGCTTTGGTTTCCCCCGCAATTATTGTGACTAAGTTTCTTATTCCCCGACACCCTCCCCGTGCTAGTCGGCGAGCACGGCGCGCAGCGCGCTCTGCGCCATGAGTGACACCACCACGGTGGCCAGCACCTGGTCGTTCTTGTCCAGCACCGCCACGCGCCGGTCCACCCAGTTGCAGGGGCTTACACTCGTCCACCTTTCGGCTCAACTTAAGCGCACTCTGTGTGACAGGGGTGCATTTAGGGGTTGTTTAGGGGTTGTTCAGGAGGTGTCAGGGGGTAGTAAGGAGTATCAGAGGGTGTTCAGGGTGTATTTTGTGTCAGCAACGGCTCAGGTTGAGCTGAAAAGTGGACGAGTGTAAGCCCCTGCCCAGTCGCCGTTCATGTAGATGTCGTGCAGGTTGACCTCGCAGAACCCGATGTCCTCCCACCAGGGCCACATACAGAATGCTGGCCGCGTCATATCATGCAACTTGGCTTAAACTCAGTGTCTAGTCTGGTAACGGATATCTGGTGTTGAATCCCGTTCGACCAGTCAGAACTGTCCAATTACAAACTCCCACCGACCGACTCGCCAACCGTCCGACCTGTTCGCGATCCTTGAGTAAATAGACCTTCGATTTCGAGGAGATCAACGTTACGCGCAACGTCGACGCTGAATTCAATAAACACAGATTCAAATGCGGTGGATGATGCGGCCATGATGATGTATGTCATTGGCCGCACCTCGAAGTCGATGCCGTTGTCGTCCGACACGAGGCAGAACGGTATGGCCGCCTCCTCCGCGCAGGGTCGCATGCATCGCGCCCGCCGCTTCAGCGCAGGCCACTCAAACTCAGTGTAAGCGTGACTAGTCACGCTTATCTCCTCAGAATCGAGGGTCTGTTTGCCCCAGGATGGCGACCGGTCGGACATCCGGCGAGTCGGCCGGTGGGACGTTCGAAAGTGACAGTTCTGATTGGTCGAACGGGATTCGATACCATACCTTCGGTACCAGATCCGACACTGATTTTAACGCGATGAACGAGAGGCTTGAGTGTGGTAGAGGATGACGTGGTGAACGTGATGTATGTGGGCCAGGGCCGTGCGTCACTGTAAACTTATGCGTAAAACTGGTAAATTCTGAGGTCACTTTACCGGCCCTTGCTCGGTCGGACCTATATATGTTAGGGTACTTTAGGGTACTTTTTGGTAGTTTAGGGTAGTTTAGGGTATGTGGGCCTACCTCCTGGTCGTTGGAGCGCATGAGCGCGGCGAGGCCCTGGCGCACCTCCCGGTCGCGCAGCGGGAACGCGCGCGTGTACCCGAAGTCCACCATGTTGTAGCGGCGCAAGTTGAATTTGAATGCAACACTTGAAAGCGGATCATAACATTTTAGTTTCCAAGCGCTTAGTTTTTGGCTGGGTTTCATAGGGTCAACCTGCACCGCCCTACCATGTGGCTGGCCTTGGCGACCCGCGCCGTCTCCTGCTCGTCCTGCCGCACGAACTTTGGCAGCAACTCGAAGAGCATGAACATCTGGCGCACGCGGTGGTCGTGGTACAGCGTGCTGCCCAGCTCCAGGGGCTTACACTCGTTCACATTTCAGCTCAACGTAAGAGCTTTTGCACGGGATAGGGGGTGCATTTAGGGGGTCCTTAGGGGGTCCTTAGGGGGTGTGTACGTGGTGTCAAGGGGTGTTAATGGGTGTACAGGGTGTATTTTGTGGCAGAAACGGCTCAGGCTGAGCTGATACGTGAACGAGTGTAAGCCCCTGCCCAGCTCCAGCTGCCCGATGGACACCACGATGCTGTCCCTGCTGGATCCCTCCGCCGCCGCCGCCGCGCCCGCCGCCGCCGCGCCCGCCGCCGCCTGCGGCGGCGCGCCCTGCCCTTGCGCTGCCCAGGGCGGCGCGTCCACAGAGTCCTCCACGGCGCCGTAGCGGCTCCGACCCGCGCCGCGCGCCGCCAACGCCGCGTGCGTGCCCCCGAGGCTCACGCTGCTGGGCGATGCCGGCGCCGCCCCTCAAACCAGGGTTCTTGAGAACATCCACTCGATCCGAGATCGGAGCATGACTTACTGTAAGGGTAGATACTCAAGCAGAGGCGCGGAGGCGCTTCGTCGACGCAGCGTCGGTGGAGTGCAACTTGTTCTGAATGACCCGGGTTTAGGATTTAGGGTTCAGGGTTCAGGGTTCAGGGTTTAGGGTTTAGGGTTTAGGGTTTAGGGTTTAGGGATTAGAGATTAGGGATTGGGGATTAGGGTTCAGACCCCCCTGCCTCGGGGCACCTTGAGCTCCGCGCTGAGGCCGAAGGCGGTGTCCTCCTCCAGATCACAGTACCCGTGTCCCGCGTGGCGCGCGGGGGCGGCGGGCGGCGCGGGGGGTGCGGACACGGCGGCGCCGCGCGACGCCGGCGCTGGCAACTCCAACGCGCCCACCCGCTAGAGCCAGACAGATGCTGCTCGCCGCATCATCCAACGTATTTTGAACTTCGTTTCTTGAGTGAAAGGGCATCGCATGACGTGGCGAGCAATGTGCATGAGGCCATACCGCGCGGTGGTGGTGGTGCAAGGGGTCCTTCCATGCGATGTTGACGTACACAGTGCCGCGCCGGGAGCCAGGGGCTTACACTCGTCCACGTTTCAACTCAACTTGAGCGCTTTGTATGGGATAAGGCGTGCGCGTAGGGGTTGTGTAGCCCGTATTAGGGGGGTGTTAGGGGGCTTTCAGGGTGTGTAGGGTGTTGTCTTGTGTCAGACACGGCTCAAGTTGAGGTTAAAAGTGGACGAGTGTAAGCCCCTGCCGCTCACGCGTCGCCGAGAACAGCGGGAACGCGCCCTGCACCGGCAGCCCCTCTCACCACGGTCACACCAGTCATGCTCACCACGTTCAATGATGTCATTATACTCAAGAGATATGAACAGGGTCTATAATGTGGTGGACGACGTGGGGGGCATACAGTGTCTCCAGCCGCCCTCAGCGGGCACCTGGAGATGTTGCGACGGGCGCAAGGGGGCGCGGGAGCACGGCTGCCCGTGGGACGCGTGGATTGACGCCCCACCTTGGCAAGGGGCGCGAGGTCGATGCGTGCGATGCCGATGTGTAGCGGCGCAAGTTGAAACCAACAGCAAAGTTTGAAAGCGGTTCATCACATTATAGTTTCAAGCTCTGAAACCATAGGCGCTTTCAACACGGGTTTTGATACTGTCAACCTGCACCGCCCTACCGATGACGCCCGCACCCTCCAGGTCCATGTCCGCGTCGTCGAAGGCGATCACCTCAACCCAGGGGCTTACACTCGTCCACTATTCAGCTCAACCTAAGTCGCTTTGGTCACGCCTCCCCGTGTCCCCCTGTCTAATAGACTGGGGGAAAATGTGCTTATACGTGGAGCCGAAAAGTGGACGAGTGTAAGCCCCTGCCTCCAGCGCCGCCGCCGCCAGCCGCCGCTCCAGCGCCGCCGTCCGCACCACCGGGAACCAGGGGCTTACACTCGTTCACTTTTCAGCTCAACGTAAGCGCTTTCTGTGGATAGGGGGGATTACTTAAGGGTTGTTTAAGGGGTATTTATGGAGTTTCAGGGGTTAGAAGGGGGTGTTAAGGGTGTATTTTGTGTCGGAAGCGGCTCAGGTTGAGCTGAAAAGTGGACGAGTGTAAGCCCCTGCCGGGAACTCGTGCGAGTCGTTGAAGTCGGGGTCGGCGCCGCGCCCGTACGTGGAGTCGTGCGAGGGTAGGCCCGGGAACTGGTAGGTCACGTAGGGCACCATGGTGGCGGGGGTGCCGGCGCGCGGCACCAGGTTGTAGCGGCGCAAGCTGAATTTGGAAGCAGCGTTTGAAAGCGGGTTCTCATGTTCTAGTTTCAAGCGCTTAGTTCCAGGCGCTTTCACCGTGGGTTTGATAGGGTCAACCTGCACCGCCTCACCAGGTCGCGGCAGCACGACACCTCGATGGCGATGAGCGCGGCGGCGCCCGGCGCGCCCGTGGCGGCGGCGGCGGCGGCGGCGATGGGGTCGGCGGCGTCGACCCCCGGCGCGGCGCGCGGCGCCGGCAGCTGCCGGTACGCGCGCACCGCGGCGATGACCCCCCGCCGCATGAACGCGGAGTAGCGGAGGCGCGCGATGATCTCGCCGCCGCGGCCGACGACCAGGGGCATACACTCGTCCACTGTACAGCTCAACCTAAGCCGTATTGGTCACACCTCATCTTTTCCCCCTGTCTAATAGACCGGGGGAAAATCATGCACCCAACGTATCCCACAAACTGTGCTTACGTTAAGCCGAATAGTGGACAAGTGTAAGCCCCTGCCGACGATGTCGCAGAAGTGGATGGGAGGGTTGGCGGCGGTGTGGCCCGTCTCGGCGTCGTCCAACACGCGGCGCAGGTTGACGTGCGCCACGCCCATGGTGTAGCGGCGCAGGTTGAATTTGAAAGCAAAGTTTGAAAGCGGCTCGTCAGCTGCTAGCTTCAAGCGCTGAAACCATAGGCGCTTTCAACACGGGTTTCCACCGGTTTCAACCTGCACCGCCTTACCATGGCCTGGAAGTCGAGGCCCAGGCCCTGCACAGTGTTGAGCTCCACCGGCAGGTGCCGCGTGTCCAGATACTCCAGGAAGAAGTCGTCCACCTTCATGTAGCGACGCAAGTCCAATTTGAAAGCAGAAGTTGAAAGTAGTATGTCACAATTTAGTTCGAAGCGCTTAGTTCAATGCGCTTTGAACGCGGGTTTGATAGGATCAACCTGCACTGCCCTACCTTGACGACGTACTGCAGTGTGTGGTCCACGGCAACGTTGAGGCCGCGCTGCACCGCCGTGGTGTAGCGGCGCAAGTTGAATTTGAAAGCCATTTTTTTAAGCGGTTCATCCATGTTATAGTTTCAAAGCGCTTAGTTACAGGCGCTTTCAACACGGGTTTCGTTAAACCTGCATCGCCCTACAGTGGCCTGCGTGTCGTGCTCGAAAAAGTCGCAGGTCAGGAACGTGGCGGGGTTGTCCTCGCCCGCCCCCGCCCCCGCCCCCGCCCCCGCCGTCCCCGCACCAGCCGCCGCCGCGTCGAGGTCCACGCTGAGCAGACGCAGCTCGAAGATGTTCTCGTCCGGCGCCAGGTCATCCATGTCGTCCTGCTCGTCGGCGGCCAGCCCCGTGGTGCGCCCGTCGCGGCTCGCGCGCATGGTGCGGGGCGCCTCCGCGGGGGGCTCCGCCGCGCTACCGCCGCTCAGCACCCGCCGCAGCTGCGCCTCCACCGTGTGTATCTTCTTCGACCGCCGGTCCAGCTCGTTTTCGTGCGACTGCACCTTGCGGCAGGGGCTTACACTCGTTCGCCTCTCAGCTCAACTTGAGCGATGTTTGTGGGATAGGGCGTGCGCGTAGGGGATTGTGTAGCCCGTGTTAAGGGGGTGTTAGGGGTGTGTAGGGTGTTTTTATGTGTTAGACACGGCTCAAGTTGAGCTGAAAAGTGAACCAGCGTAAGCCCCTGCCTTGCGGTACAGCGTCTGGTTGAGCAGCTCGGCGCGCGCCTTGTCGTCGGCCAGCGCGGCGCGCAGGTCCACCACCTGCGCCTCCTCCAGCCGCAGCAGCGCCTGGGCCTTGCGGAGCTCCTCCGCCTGGTGCGCGTACGTGTCACGGAGGCCCCGCAGCTCGGCGCGCAGCGTGCCCTCGTCCATGCCCACGTCGTCCGAGGGCGCCACCTCGCGGTGCCGCGCCGACTGGTTGCCCTCGAGGCAGGGGCTTACACTCGTCCACTTCTCAGCTCAACTTGAGCCGTGTCTGACACACAACAACACCCTGCACACCCCCTAACACCCCCTGAACACGGGCTACACAACCCCTTACGTACACCCCCTATCCCATACAAAGCGCTCAAGTTGAGCTGAAAAGAGGACGAGTGTAAGCCCCTGCCTCGAGGCGAAGGTCGGCGTTGTGGCTCATGTCCATGAAGACGCGGATCTTGTCGTGCGCCGCCTCCAGCCAGGGGCTTACACTCGTTCCGATTTCAGCTCAACTTGAGCTCTTCTGTCCACCGTGTAACCCCCCTTAACTCATGAATGTGTTCTGGAGTTGCTCAAGTTGAGATCTAATGTGGACGAGTGTAAGCCCCTGCCTCCAGCTCCACTTCCGCACGCGCCATGTCGCTGCGCAGCCGGTCGCGCTCCACGCGCACTCCCTTCACGTCCTCCACCCAGGGGCTTACACTCGTCCACTTTTCAGCTCAACCTGAGCCATATCTGACACATAATACACCCTAAACACCCCTTAGTATCCCCAAATACCCCCTAACACCTCCTCAACACCCCCTAAACAATCCCTGAATGGACCCCCTATCTCACAGAAAGCGCCTATGTTGAGCCGAAAAGTGGACGAGTGCAAGCCCTTACCTCCAGCCCGGACCCGGCGGCGCCGCCGAGGTGCTGCACGGTGCGCTTGAGGTCGGCCTCGCGCAGCTCCGCCGCCGCGCGCTCGCGCTGCGCCTCCACCATCATGGACCGCAGCCGCCGCGCCTCCGAGTGTGCCTCCGTCGTGTAGCGCCGCAAGTTGAATTTGAAAGCAAAATTGAAGCAAAACAGAAAGCAGATTATCATATTTTAGTTTCAAAGTGATTAGTTCCGGGCGCTTTCAGCGTGGGATTGATAGTGTCAAGCTGCACCGCCCTACCGTGGGGGCGCTCATGGCGGCGGCCAACAGCTGGTGGTTCTCCTTCTCCAGCGCCAGTCGCTCCACCCGCGCCGCCTCCGGCCAGGGGCTTACACTCGCTCACTCCAGAGCTCAACTTGAGGACCTTCGGGAACACATCGCTCATGTTAGAGCTCAACTTGAGCACCTTCGGGACACATCCACGGGTCAATTGAGGTTAAACGAGGCACAAACTAAGCTGAAGTTGAGCGAAAAGGGGCGAGGTAAGCTCAAGTTGAGCGGAAATGGTAACGAGTGTAAGCCCCTGCCTCCAGCATGGGCTCCACCTCGCGCGCCGCCTCCAGCTCCATCCCCAGCCGCTTCTCCTCCATGGCCAGCTTCAGGTTCTCCTCGCTGTAGCGGCGCAAGTTGAAATTGAAAGCAAGGTTTGAAAGTTGTTCAGCAAATTCCAGTTTCAAGCGCTTAGTTCCAGGCGCTTTCAACGTTGGTTTGATGCTGTCAAGCTGCACTGCCCTACCTTGCGCTCCTGGTTGAGGCGCTTGTGCGTGTCGTCCAGCTGCGCCAGCACCCGCGTGTGGTTCGCCTTCATGGTCACCAGCGCCGCCCGCACCGCCGCCACCTCGCCCTGCAATCAGGGGCTTACACTCGTTCACTTTTCAGCTCAACCTAAGCCCTTCTGGTCACACCTCCCTGTGTCTCTGTGTCTAATAGACAGGGGGAAACCATGCACCCAACGCATCCAAAAAGAATTGCTTAAGTTGAGCAGAAAAGTGGACGAGTTTAAGCCCCTGCCTGCAGCGCCCCCGCTGCCGCGCCACTCGCCTCGCTCTCCACCCCGCCGACACCGCCGCCGCCGCCGCCGCCGCCCTGGAAGGGGTACTGCGGCCCCAGGCTGCTCTCCCGCTCGCTCGTCAACGCCCCCTCCAGCTGCGCAACCACCGCCTTGCTGTACCGCCGCAAGTTTCATTCGAAAGCAACATTTGTAAGCGGTTTAACAACACATTTAAATTTGAAGTGCGGAAACCGGGCGCACACAACACGGGTTTCAAGTGGCATCCAGCTGCAGCTCCTCGCCTTGGTGTCGCGCAGCTGCTGGCGCAGGACCGCCACCTCGGACGCCGCCTCGCGCAGATGTGCCACCTCAGAAGCAGAAGCACCGCCGTCGCCGCCGCCGCCGCCGCGCACGGCGCCGGCGCCGGCGCCAGCGCCGCCGTGAGCCGCGGTGGGCTCCGGCGCCCACGCCTGCGAGCGGCCGGGGCCGGGGCCGGGTGCCGCCGCCGCCGCCTTGGGCGCCGCGGGCGCAGGCTTGACCACCTTAATCTCGGCCATACGGAACGCCTGGTACAGCTCGGGGAGCGTGACGCGGCCGTCGCCGTCGGCGTCCAGCGCGCGCAAGTGGTGCACCACATGCTTGGTCTCCGGCGCCGTGATGTAGCGGCGCAAATTGAATTTCAAAGCAAAATTTGAAAGCGGTTTGGCATGTTTCAGTTTTCAGAGCTTAAATACAGGCGCTGTCAACGTGGGTTTGATAGGGTCAACCTGTACCGTCCTACCGTGAGGTTGGGCACCAGGGTGCGGCGCAGCATGCGAAGCACCTCGGTGTAGCGGCGCAAGTTGAATTTGAAATCAAATCTTGAAAGCAGTTCATCATACTTTAGTTTCAACGGCTTACTTCCAAGCGCTTTCAACGTGGATTTCATAGGATCAATCTGGACCGCCCGACCTCGGCGTGCGTCAGGTACCCGGTCCTGCCCGCGTCCATCTGCTCGAACCCCGCCGCCACTGAGATGCCGTTGGACGTCACGTAGTCCCTCAACATCTTGAGTACCGCGGTGAGCTGTGGCGCAGGCTGCGCCGCCCCCGCCCCTCCGGCACCGGCCGCCGCGGCGTTGGAGGTGGCCACGGCGTCCTTGAGGTAGCGGCGCAAGTTGAATTTGAAAGCAGAACTTTTAAGCGGTTCATCATATTATAGTTTCAAGCGCTTAGTTGCAGGCGCTGTCAATCTGGGCTTGATGGGGTTAACATGCACCGACTTACCTTGATGCCGCTCACAAACTCGGCGAAGGTGACCTGGCCGTCGCCGTCAACGTCCAGCAGCGCACGGAAGTACTGCACGTCCCCCGCGGTGCTGTCCGGCAGGAGCGCGCGCACCATGGCCGGCACCTCGCCGCGCTGCAGCGTGCCGCCGCGGTCGCGGTCGAATGAGTCGAACACGTCCTTCAGCCAGGGGCTTACACTCGTCCACTTTTCGACTCAACGTAAGCACAGTTTGTTGCATTACGTTGAGTGCATGCTTTTCCCCCAGTCTATTAGACAGGGGGACACGGAGAGGTGTGACCAAAACGGCTTAGGTTGAGCTGAGAAGTGAACGAGTGTAAGCCCCTGCCTTCAGCCGCGACTGCTGCGACTTGAGGAACGTGTCCAGGCCCTGGACGAAGCGCTGCGCCTGCGCCCGCTCCAACACCACCAGCTTGTAGCAGCGCAAGTTGAATTTGAAAGCAAAATCTGAAAGCTGCTCATCATATTCCAGCTTCAAGCGGTTAGTTCCAGGCGCTTTCAACGTGGGTTTGATAGGGTCAACCTGCACCGCCCTACCAGGTTGCCCGCCTGCAGGCGGCCGGCTAGGTGCGGCCACCCCCCCGTGCCAGCCGCCGGGGTGTAGACGCGCAGCGTGTGACGGTCCACCAGGTAGGCGCGGCCGTCGAGGTGGATGTCCTCCAGGTACCAGTCCGCCGCGCCCCCGCGCCGCGCCTGCCCCACGCTGTTGCTGGCGCTCACGCCGTCGCCGCTCACGAAGGTGATGTCGTGCACGCGCAGCGCGGTTGCCAGCTGCTCGTAGGTGACGGAGCCGGTGTGTAGCGGCGCAAATTGAATTTGAAAGCAAATCTTGAAACCAGATTGTCGTATTTTAGTTTCAAGCGCTCAGTTCCAGGCGCTTTCAACATGGGTTTCATCGGTTCAACCTGCACCGCCTCACCGGTGTTGTCGAGGTCCAGCTGGCGCACGAAGGCGATGAGGTAGCGGCGCTCCTGCGGCGCCGAGGTGTAGCGGCGCACGTTGAGATTGAAACCCAGGTTTGAAAGCGGTTCATCAGATTATAGTTTCATGCGCTTAGTTCCAGACGCTTTCAACATGGGATTCATAGGTTCAACTCGTATTGCCCTACCGAGGCGGAGGCGGAGGCGGGCATCAGCGGCCGCACCACACCCAGCACCTGCTCGTACGTGAGCCGCCCCCCCGCGGCGGTGCCGAACGTGTGGCGCATGTCACCCGCGTCGGAGCGCACCAGGCTCTGGAGCCGCTGCAGCACGCGCTCGACGTCCATGTTGGCGCGCTCGGTGTAGCGGCGCAAGTTGAAATTGAAAGCAAAGTTTGAAAGCGGTCCATCATAGATCAGTTACAAGCGCTTAGTTCCAGGCGCTTTCAACGCAGGTTTGATAGGGTCAACCTGCACCGCCCCACCTCGGTGCTGGCGGCGCTGGCGCTCATTATCTGCTTGATGCACGCCACCAGCTCCTCGATATAGCGGCGCAAGTGGAATTTGAAAGCAAAAGTTGAAAGCAGTACATCACACTTCAGTTTCAAACGCTTAGGTCCAGGCGCTTTCAACGTGGGTTTGATAGGGTCAACCTGCACCGGCCTACCTCGTACGTGATGCGTCCGTCCGTGTCGGCATCCAAGAGCATCTGGAAGAAGCGCAGGTCCGCGGCGGTGGACGCCGGCATCAGCTTCCGCAGCAGCGCGCCGAGCTCCGACATCTGCATTCCGCCGCTGCGCAGGGGCTTACACTCATCCACTTTTCGGCTCAACGTAAGCGCTTTCTATGGGACAGGGGGGGAATTTGAGGGTTGACTAGGGGTTGTGTAGGGTGCGTTTAGGAGCATTAATGGGGTGTCTAGGGTGTATTTTGTGTCAGAAGCGGCTCATATTGAGCTGAAAAGTGGAAGAGTGTAAGCCCCTGCCGCTGCGGTCTGCGTCGAAGGCGTGGAACACGTCCGCCAGTCGCGCCTGCTGCCAGGGGCTGACACTCGTTCACTTTTCAGCTCAACTTGAGCCGTGTCTGACACACAAAAACACCCTACACACCCTGTACACCCCCTAACACCAGCTTAACACGGGCTACACAACCCCTGCGCGCACCCCCTGTCCCATAGAAAGCGCGCAAGTTGAGCTGAGAAGTGAACGAGTGTAAGCCACTGCCTGCTGCTGCTTCAGCGTGGCGTCCAGCGCCGCAACCAGGTCCGCGGAGGTCGCCGGCCGCACGATGCCGTCCGACCCGCCGCCGGCGCCCAACTTGCCAACCGGGTGCAGCCACTCGTCGGGGGTGCTCACCATGTGGTACACGTACCCCCGCTTCGGGTCCAGCAGATACATCGTGCCCTGGATGACGTGCTCCTGCAGCACGACCTGCCCGGCCCCGCCGCCACCCCCGCCCCCGCCGCCGCCCCAACCCGCTGCCGCGCCGCCCGCCGTCGCATGCCCGCCGGCGCCCGCCTTGCCCCCGTCCGCGTCGACGACCGCGATGAAGACGGCTCTGAGCGCCTTGCGCAGCTCGGCGAGTGACAGCTTGCCGTCGCCGTCCAGGTCCAACGCGGCGAAGCGCGCCAGCAGGCACCGCTTCTCGCGCCGGGTCAGCGCGGGCATCAGCTTGGTGAACATGCCGACCAGGTCGCGCTGCCCCAGGTGCCCGGTCCCCTCCTTGTCGAATTCCGCGAACACGGTGTGCAGCGTGGACCGCTTGGCCGTCACGTACTCCTTCAGCTTGGCGATGACGTCGTTCACCTCCACGGACCCGCCGCCGCCAGTGCCGGCGCCGGCGCCGGCGCCGGCGGCGCTGGCCTGACCGCCCACGGCGATGCACTCTTTGAGGGAGGTCACCATCTCCGCGTACGTGACCTTGCCGTCGTCGTTGATGTCAAGCATGGCGCGGAAGTAGCGCTGCTGCGCGGGGGACGTGGCGCCCGGCATGACGGCCTGCAGGAAGCGGCCCAGCTCCGAGGCCGACAGCGCGCCGGACCCGTCCGCATCGAAGCGCTCGTACGCCGCCTTCAGGTGGATCTGCTCCCGCTTGAGGTACAGGTCCAGGGCCTGGAACAGGTCCTGGTGCTGGGGTGTCACGTGCAGGTGCCCGCCCACCAGCCGCCCCACCGGCTCCGGCCACTCCGCGCCTGCGCCGCCGCCCCCGCCGCCGCCGCCGCCGCCGGCGCCGCAGGTGTACACCTTGAGCGTTGCGCGGTCCAGCAGGTAGGGCACCTGCTTGTACATGAAGTGTTCCAGGGTCCACTCGCTACCGTCCCCCCGGGACACCGCCACGGCCGCGCCGCCGCCGCCGCCGCCGCCGCCGTGGGGACCGTCGGCCGGGGGCCGTCCGCCGGCGGCGTGCAGCAGGCGCCGCAGCTCGTCCCGCTCCCTGAGCAGCGCCGCCGCCCGCGCTCGCTCCGCCCGCACCTGCTGCTCAAGGCTCACGTCGCCCGCCGGGCCCCCCGTCCCCCCCCCCCCCCCCCCCCCGGGGTGAGGGCTCCACGCGCCGGGCGGCACGAACACCTTGGTACTGGCGCCGACGGATTCGAACGGCGCGCTGGGCCCGACGCCGCGGACGGTGGGCTGCCGCACGCGGTTCTGCTTCAGCGCCTCGTCCAGCTTCACCTTGTACTCCTTGCACAGATTCTTGAAGTGCAGCCCGCGCTCGTGCTCGCGCTGCAGCTTGCGTGTCAGCTCGCGCGCCTCCTCCTCCAGCTCCGTCGCGCGCGCCTCCGCGGCCAGGACGCGCGCCGCGGCGGGGGTGCCCGGGTTGCAGGGCCGAACGATTCACAGCGAGAGAGCGCGTCACAGGGCGGCCCGCGGCACAGCTGGCACTTCACTCAATAAACCAGGGTTTGAACTGCAGGTGATGCCGTGGCGAGCATACGCGGTCGAGCCCTGCGTGGACGCGCGTGACCCCCGGGGCGTCGGAGGCGAGTGCCGCGCGCTTGGCAGCCTCCTCCGCGCGTGCCAGTCGCGCCGCCGTCTGCTTGAACTTGTCGTCCTGACCCACCGCCTCCTTCTTCAGTCGACGGTTCTCCATCTGCTTGTTGGGGAAAACGAATTACACAGTGAGCGAGGGAAGGAGCCGACGACTCACTCATCCGCGAAGGCGCACGCGGCAGGCTGAGTCCATCTTCGTCGGTCGCGTGCCGAAGAGGGGTCGCAGCGGGCACACAAACACACACGGCATTGCCTGGCAATTCGCGTGCCGAGCAACGAGCAAAGACGTTTGATTCAAATGGGCATCAATTAGTTTGTTCACCTGGAGCGCCAAGTACTTCTCCTCCTCCACCATCCCGTGCGTGTTGCCGCCGTGAGCCTGCAAGCATACAACGCGCGGGAGTGTGAGCGCGTATGCCCGCGAACTCGTCAGTCGCGCGGACCCGCGTTCGCGTGCTGAAAAGAGGTGGGAGGAGGTCGGGGGGGGTGCTCAGGGGGCACAAGGCACCTTCGAGGCGGTCGGCTTTCTCTCCGCCAGCGCAGGCCGGCGGGTGGAGTCGACCGTGGTCCCCGTCTCCTGGTACGCTGCATTGGTATACTCCTTCATGTCGGCGGCGCGTCGGCCGAGCCCGCCCCCCGCGGCCGCTGCTAGCGCGCGGCCGACGGTCACCGTCAGCGGGCAACCCGCCTGCGCCTGGACTGTGTCCCCCTCGTGTGGGAGCACTCACTCACTCCCTCAGCAGTCTCCCACGAGCGCGAGGGGGGTGGTGAACCGGCAGCGCACTCCGCGCCCGTCTCTCTCTTCACCGCCGCAGTCAACGCGTGACTGCGTGGTGAGGTTGACCGCCGCGGCACTAACTGCAGAATTGCCGCGGACGCCGACGCACCACCACGAGAAGACGAGATGGCTACGACCCCCCCATCCATGCCCCAACGACAACATTCGAGACAGGGCGGTCGGACTAGGCCGGACCACCCGTTGACCGCGGCCGCCCGACCGCGACCGCTGTCCAACATCTCATTGGTTTCGGGAAAAACAGCTCATCGGGAGTCGCGCGGTCGGTCACATCTTTCGACATTCTTCTCCCCTTATGAGAAACGGCCGCGCCATAAGTGTACCGGTACACTATTCAACTATGGTTCGCAGGCCGCCAAATGGGCCGAGAAGAGCAAACGGCTTTTGACAACTTCTTTCCGAATCGTCAAAGAAAAGCACGACACGCCCCGCCATTCACGACATAACCTCCGCACACGTTCCACGCGAACTTCCCTTCCAAGCTTCCCTTCACCCCGCGCGCGTCGTTCCCTCCGAGAACTTCTTCGTTTCCACACCTCCCTCCCAACCTCCACGAAAATGGGTCTCACGTTCGAAGATTCCGGCGACTCCTGCGCTCCGATCACCCTGAACCAAGTGGCGGAACTGGCGCTCGAATGCGGGTTCGAGAAGAAGGGGGCGCAGACACCCGGCAAGGCGCCCGCGCAGCGCGCCGACCTGGACGGCTTCTTCGGTACCTACGGGCTCAAGGCAGGGGCTTACACTCGTCCACTTTTCAGCTCAACGTCAGCCGTTTTGGTCACACCTCCCCGTGTCCCCCTGTCTAATTAGGTTGGGGGAAGATCATGCACGCAACGTATCCCACAAAATGTGCTTACGTTGAGCTGAAATGTGGACGAGTGTAAGCCCCTGGTTGAAGGCGTTCTCGCCGTTCAAGCAGAAGTTCATGAGCGAGAAGGTGCTGCCGCCCGACGAGCACCTAGTGGAAGTCAAGCGGGTCAGCCCCGAGCACCCCCCCCAACCGTCAATTGTGCTTGTCAACCCAATTCTGCAAATGCTTTCGTGCTTGTCGAACAAACCCCACTCTGCGATATCGTTTGCCGGCTCCCACCTGACGCGTGGCACCGCCACCCCCGCTCCCCCCGCCCGCCCCCCTCCAATCGTCATTTGTGCTTGTCAACCCATTTCTGCAAATGCTTTCGTGCTTGTCAAAACCCACTCTGCGATACCGTTTGTGGGCTCCCGCCTGACGCGCGGCACCATTCTCCTCTCATCACTCGCAGGCGCTGGACTTCGACACGGCGGAGGCGAACTACGTGGCGCCGGTGACGGAGGAGGAGTACGCCGCCGTGGTGGCCGAGGCCGACACCCTCGACAAGAAGTGGAGGTTCATCAAGCGGTCAGTGCCCGCCCATCTGCCCTCCACCACACCATATCGAAGCGTGTGCCTGCAGTGCTGTGCAGGGGCTTACACTGATCCACTTTTCGGCTCAACGTGAGCACAGTTTGTTGGATGCGTTTGGTGCATGATTTTTCCCTCGTCTATAAGACAAGGGGACGCAGGGAGGTGTGACCAAAACGGCTTAGGTTGAGCTGTGAAGTGAACGAGTGTAAGCCCCAGATGCTGTGTGTCGCTTGCCTTGGACAAGTGCCCGTAGTAAATGACTGACACAGGAAACATCCTCCTCCCGCCACCGCAGGCCGGGTGGCATCGCTGTGCGGCCGAACCTGTTCTACGAATGTAAGGGCGCCAAGAACCAGGTGGACAATGGCGACGTGACGGAGGAGGAGCCGCAGTGGAACGATGTGGGCAGGGGCTTACACTCATCCACTTTTCGGCTCAACGTAAGCACATTTTGTTGGATACGTTGGGTTCATGATTTTCCCCCAGTCTATTAGACAAGGGGACACGGGGAGATGTGACCAAAACGGCTTAGGTTGAGCTGAGAAGTGAACGAGTGTAAGCCCCTGGACGTGGGCGCCGTGGACTACATCGGGAAGGCGGAGTGGAAGGGGCACGACATGTGGAAGGGCAAGACCGCCGATGAGGCGCGGGCTATCTACGTCAAGCTATTCAAACAAGCGCGAGCCGACCTGGCGACCAACTTTTACACCTAAAAACGTGTATCACGCCTTTCGCGCCATGGTGCGCTGCTTCGTCGCCACCTTGACGAGCACCTCCTCCACCTGATGTATATACGATAAACCAGATTTAGGAAAAATGTTTCATAGATATTTGTAATTGGAATACGAGTCAAGAATGTGAGTGTCGGGAGAAGCGCACCTTGAGGCCTTTGCGGCGGCGCGTGGCGTCCACCAGTTTGCGCGCGATGTTGGGCCCCACGTCGCCGTCTTCCAGGGGCTTACACTCGTCCACTCTTAGCTCAACTTCTGCCGCTTTCTGTGGGATATGCTCGGTGGTGCACTCTGGGAGTGTTCAAAAGCGGCTCAAGTTGAGCTGAAACGTGTACGAGTGTAAGCCCCTGCCGTCTTCCCCAAACTCCTCGCGCTCCTCCGCGGTGCGCGGCGTGAAGAACGGGTCGATGTCCAGCCGCTCCCAGTCGTAGCAGCGCAAGTTGAATTCGAACGCGAAAGTTGAAAGCAGTATATCACACTTTGGTTTCAAGCGCTTAGTTCCAGGCGGTATCAACTTGGGTTTCATAGGGTCAAGCTGCACCGCCCTACCCAGTGGCTCAACATCAGCTGCGCGTTGGACGCGCCGAATGCGAGGGACCGCTCACACGCAACACACCACTCGAATCACTCAAATCTTCGGGTCTCACGTCTTCCGCTTCCGCTTCCTCCAATTCCCACCGATACCAGTGCAGCAACATGAAAGGGTTGGGCGGGAGCTTACCTGAGCTCATCTGCCGGAGTTCATCCGCGAAGCCGAAGGATTGAGCGACGGGGAGGTAGCTGTGGATGATGAACACGCCCGTGCCCTCGCGGATGCTCTCCGACAGGATCTTGGCGCGGCGGCGCCCCAGCACGGAGTAGGTCCCCCCCAGCGCCTCCGCCGTCGTGGTGATCACTGACAGGTACATGGCCTCCACTAGCCGCGGCCCGCCCTTCAACCAGGGGCTTACACTCGTCCACTTTTCAGCTCAACCTGAGCCGCTTTTGTCACTGGCAGAGTGACACCAACCACCGTGTCTCCCAGAAGTTGCTTACGTTGAGCTGAAAAGTGGACGAGTGTAAGCCCCTGCCTTCAACACCGCTTGCCGGATGGCCTCACGCGCCGCGCTGATGACCTGCCCGGAGAAGGGCCCGTACTGCTCCTCACCCGCGCCGTCGCCCGCGCCGTCACCCCCCGCGCCGTCCGCGGCCGCGTTGGAATGCACCTCGAGCTTCACGTTGACGCCAAACAGAGGCTCGTCGCACAGCGGTCCTCGCTCCGTGGCCATCTGGAACCCCGACAGCGCGTTCCCCTCGCAGGAGGGTCATTGAGAACAAGCTCTCTTATCGAGATCAGAGCATGACTAATTGTCAGCGTGAATGCTCATACAGACTCGCGGAGGAGGAGGAGGATAATCAATCAACGTCGGTCAAGTGCTTGTTCTCAACACCCCCCCTGCCTCGATGGCACCAAACACCGTGGGGTCAGAGAAATCCACGAAGGCGTTCCGGCTCCCTTCCGCGGCGCGTATATCAATCGTCGCTGGAGCCGCGTTCGCTGCTGACAGTCCAAAAGCCATCCCGACTGCCGGCTTACCCAGCGGCCTGATGACAGTCCCCCCGGCGCCGTCCAACGCTTTGCCGACGCTCAACACGTTGGGTCCCACTTGCTTGGGACCGAGCGACCACGCCGCGGACAGTATCTCCTCGATGATGCCCTCCGCCCAGGGGCTTACACTCGTCCACTTTTCGGCTCAACTTAAGCACATTTTGTGGGATACGTCGGGTGCATGATTTTCCCCCAGTCTATTAGACACGGGGACACGGGGAGGTGTGACAAAAACGGCTTAGGTTGAGCTGAGAAGTGAACGAGTGTAAGCCCCTGCCTCCGCCCCCCCCTCCTCCGTGGCCGCCGCCTCCTGCGAAGATCGAAGCCTGCTGAGCACCTCGGGAACCAGCTTGGCCACGGCGTCCTCGTCGATCTGCTGCCGCGAAGCGCCCCCGGCGAAGATTTGTTTCAAGCTCTCCGCCGAATCTTCGATGACGCGGGGAACGTAAATGGGCAGAGGGCTCGCCGTGGCCCTGATGGTGAGCAAGCCGTTGGAAGTGGTAGCGACCCCCTCCCCCGTTGTAGCGGCGCAAGTCGGATTTGAAAGCAGAAGTCGGAAGCAGTATATCACACTTTAGTTTCAAGCGCTTCGTTCCAGGCGGTTTCAACTTGGGTTTGATAGGGTCAACCTGCACCGGCCTACCCCGTGCCGAAGATACCCTCTCTGAAGGAGACGAGAGGAGCCGACACCTTGATGGAGCGGCGAAACTTGAATTTAAAAGCAAAACTTGAAAGCAGTCCATCGTATTTCACTTTCAACACGCTTAGTTCCAGGCGCTTTCAACGCGGGTGTGATAGAGTCGACCTGCACCGCCCTGCCTTGAGCTCCACGCAGGCGAAGCGCTCGCGCAGGTCCGCGATGCACCGCTCCAAGTTGTAGCGGCGCAAGTTGAATTTGAAAGGTACAATTGAATGCAGTTTACGAAATTACAGTTTCAAGTGCTGCAACCGTAGGCGCTTTCAATGCGGGTGTTGATACTGGCAACCTGCACCGCCTTACCAAGTGCACCTCGCCGGCGGCGGCGATGACGTGCTCCCCGGTCTCCATCTGACCCACCTCCACGAACCAGGGGCTTACACTCGTCCACTTATCAGCTCAACCTAACCCGTTTTGGTCACACCTCCCCGTGTCCCCCCGACTAATAGACTGGGGGGGAATCATGTACCCAACGTATCCCACAAAATGTGCTCAAGTTGAGCTGAAAAGTGGACGAGTGTAAGCCCCTGCCACGAACGCGTCCGACCGGTTGAGCAGCCGCAGGCCCTCCACCAGCGCGGGCATGTCCTGCACGTGCTCAACCTCCACCCAGGGCCTTACACTCGTCCACTTTTCGGCTCAACGTAAGCGCTCAACGTAAGCGCTAAGGGGGTGCGTTGAGGGGTCGTTGAGGGGGACTTTAGGGGGTGTCAGGGGGGGTTAGGGGGTCTTTAGAATATGTTTTGGTGGCAGAATCGGCTCAGGTTGAGCTGAGAAGTGGACGAGTGTAAGCCCCTGCCTCCACCGCAACCTTGACGATCGGCGCCACCTGAAACATCATGTTCCCAAACGGCGGGCACATGCGGGTACTGGACAGGGTGCCGCTCTTCAGGATGTACTTGTCGAGGCCGCCGATCAAGGGCTTACACTCGTCCACTTTTCAGCTCAATTTAAGCCGTTTTGGTCACACCTGCACGTGTCCCCCTGTCCAATAGACTAGGGGAAAATCATGCGCCCAACGTATCCCACAAAATGAGCTTACGTTGAGCAGAATAGTGGACGAGTGTAAGCCCCTGCCGCCGATAGCCAGGATGTTGCCCGCGGGCACCTGCTTGACGCGGAACATACCCTGACCCATCATGAGGTACAGCTCGTTGATGACCACCTCCACGCACCCGCCCTCCTCCGGCTGGCTCGGGTCGTACGCGCCCGTGATCACATACATGGTGTCGCCCTCGCGCAGCGTCCCCGAGTACACGCGGCCGAACCCCATGATGTAGCGGCGCAAGTTGAACTTGAAAGCAGAAGTTGAGACCGGTATGCCCAAGTTTAGTTTCAAGCACTTAGTTGCTAGCGGTTTCAACTTGGGTTTCGTAGGGTCAACCTGCACCACCATACCATGAACACGGAGGTGGCGGCGCTCGGCGCCACGCCCTGCATGCCGTGCACCGCGGACGCCGGCACCGACAGCATCTTGCTCACGAACGCGGTGGTGGGGGTGCCCGCCGCGGTCTCGCACGCGGCCACAGCACGGCGCGACGCCGTGAGCTCGGCGGCGGCGGCGGGCGGCAGCGCGGCCTTCAGCGTGGGCTGCGGCATCAGGCGGTGGCTGCGGTGCGGCGCGGACTGCACGGGGCTGGGCAGGCAGTGCGACACCATCTCCAGGATGGCGGGCGACAGCGGCAGCCACGCCTTGATGTAGCGGCGCAAGTTGAATTTGAAAGCAAAACTTGAAAGCATACCATCCCATTTTAGTTTCAAGCGCTCATATCCTGGCTCTTTCAACGTGAATTTCATAGGGTCAACCTGCACCGCCCTACCTTGAGGATGGCGTTCAGCGCGTACTTGCGGTCGCTGCTCTGTATGTCCTTCTCCAGCGCGTTCACCTTCCAACCGGGTCATTGAAACCAAGCACGCTAAACAACTCAGGAGTGTGAATGTCTACTT
>Ga0307489_10000296_pt1 | contig 28908 bp, 46 predicted proteins | sample SB12metaG_FD_202247 | JGI IMG/M metagenome (GOLD analysis project Ga0307489, IMG submission 202247) | Sea-ice brine microbial communities from Beaufort Sea near Barrow, Alaska, United States - SB 1.2 | ecosystem: Environmental > Aquatic > Marine > Coastal | place: USA: Alaska | collected... | reverse complement strand
TTCATCAACCCAGCCTGGTCATTCCGGTCAACTCACCGCATCATGATCCGAGATATGCGGCGCAAAAGCAGTCGCGGCCTACAAGCACCAGCTCCACCCCGCCATCTATCATGCATCACGCACCTATGTATATGGCAACAACATCATCAATCAGTCACGAGCCGAGATACGCGGCACAAAAGCAGTCTTTGCCCACTAGAACGAGCTCCCCCCCCGCGGGGCTCCACGCCACGCTCAACGCGCGGAAATCCGGCAGCGGGATCTGCACGAAGCTTGCGCCCTCTGTGTAGCGGCGCAAGCTGAAAGTGAAAGCAACATTTGAAAGCAGTATATCATGTTTTAGCTTCAAACGCTGAGACCAAGCGCTGTCAACCCAAGGGCAACCTCGGGTCAACCTACACAGCCCTACCTCCGGGGTCCAGATGTACACGCGCTCGCCGCCCGTCACCACGGCCAGGCGGTGGTGGTGCGGGTCCCGCGTATAGGGCCCGGCGTTTCGTCTCACGTGACAATCAACTTTCGCCGGCGATTTTGTGAATGGTCATTTCGTTTCATTGACCCTCAGTTCCGTAGTCATATGGATGAAGCCTGACCCACACGGAGCTCTGCACGTTTTCGATCGAACAGATGATATCAGGTATCGATGGGGAGAGTCTACTGGGTACACATTGCGTAAACAATACACAATGAGCATGCAGTACACATTGATTAAACTGTACACATTGAGTAAACAGTACACATAGAGTAACAGACGACACCGGCTCGATTGAAGCCTTACCCACACCGCGCCTCGCACGTCCTCAATCTGCAGCAGGCAGGCGCACAACTCGAGCCGCGACATCTCCCATGCGTATAGTCCCGGTATCAGCCACGTCCATGTCAATATAGGCATTGTAGATTAGTAATCGAACGCCTTACTCGCTCCACGTGTAGAGAGAAATTGGCTTCAGGAGCCCACGTGATTACGACCAAGAACCTGGGTTTAATGATTTGGTTTTAGGGTTTAGGGTGGGGTAAAGCCGCCCAGTGTGCATATTAAAATATACACATACTTGTACCCATACTTATGCCTGTACTGCGGAACTCGACATCGTGATGTTAGCCAAACAGACTCAGGCCTCACCCATATCCACACGGCTGTGGGCATGTTGTCGTTGCGCGTGGCCAGGTATTTGCCGTCGCCGCTCCACGCCATGAGCCCGACGCCCAATTTAGGGTTGACCTTGCCGTTCGGTTGCTTCATAGTCGGCACTGTGGCAGGCAGCGCCATCACCACGTACCGCGCCGTGACGTAGCGGCGCAAGATGAAATTGATAGCAAAGTCTGAAATTGATACATCATATTCCAGTCACAAGCGCTGAAACTAAGCAAGGATAGCCTGGGGTCAACCTGGGCTGAACCTGGGGTCAGCCTGGGATGTACCTGGGGTCAGCCTGGGTTCAACCTGGGATCAACCAAGGGTCAACCTGGGATCAACCTGGGGTGAAGCTGGGGTCGACCTGCGCCGCCCTGCCGTGACGCGCCCGGACTTGGCGCCTGAGGCTCGCAACGCCGCCGCCGCCACCGGCTCCATGACTCCGCCCTTTCAGGAGGGTCATTGAGAGAAAGCACTTGACCGAGATCGGGCACGCCCGCATGACTCACCTGCAGGTTGAATGCGCATACGATATGATGTGCGGAGGGGGCGGGAGGAGAATCAACGTCGGCCGAGTTATTGGTGTCAATGACCCCCCTGCCTCGCCATCCTTGGCCCACCACGACATTGTCGACTCGCCGCCCCCTAAAGTGCCTCCCACCCCCCCCGCGGACTTCCTCACGCTCCCGTCAATCCCGCCGCCGCCTGTGAGCTCCTCCACCTCCCGGTACACCGCCGCTGTGGCCGGCAGCCGCACTGTGGCGGGGTGCGCCAACTCAGCGAACGCGCGCCATGTCACATGGTTCAGCACTCGGCACCGCTGGTCGTAGCTTCCCGCTGCCGCCAGATATGGCCGGTACAATATCATTAGGACCACGTCAGTTGCTTCACGGTCCTTGTACCCAAAACCGCCAAAAGACATGTGTTTGACACCGGGCCGGCCCCTGGGTGCAGGTGCCCGATGAGGATCCAGATGCTTGCTTTGAGAGGAGAAGGGCAGAGTGTACCGGTACACCATGAGGGAGAAGAGGGCAATGTACGCTAGTACATTACGAGGATGGGGAGGGCAATATGTACCGGAGCACTATGAGGAGAAAGATGTAAATGTACAACAGTCTACTCCGAGGAGCGGGAAAGCAATGCGTACCTGTACACTACGAGCAGGATCCATGCATTATTTACCGATACACTTGACGAGGAGAAGGGCAATGTGTATCCGTACATTATGAGGAAGACCTCACCAGTAGGTGCCCGCTGGGGCTCCATCTCACGGCCTTTATGCCCAGGCCGCCCTCGTACGCTGCGTACCGGTGCAACAGCCGGCCGTCCGGGGAGTACAGCAGCAGCACGTAGTCCAGCGCCGCGTCCCAGGGTCAGTGCAAACAAGCACTCGAAACGACATCAGAGCATGACTTGCCATCCGGTTGAATGGGAAGGAGGTTCATAGAGAATATGCACTCGACAGGAGGTCGAGCAGGACTCAAATTCAGGGTGATAGGTTGTATAGACACAGGGAGGAGGGGGGAGAGATTGAATGTCGGTCGAGTGCCTGTTCTCAACATCCACCACATGGCGTACTTGTGCTCGCCACGTCCTCCTACACTCTACCACAGGAACGAGTTTGCGGCCCCAGACTGAGGTCAGAAGTATATAGGACGACACGGCATATTTTGGGTCTTGGTTGGAGATGAGGTGGGAAGGAACGAGTTCGCAGAACCCCTGCCGCGTCCCACACGGCTATGGCCGTGCTATCCGGAGACCACTTCAAGTCTGCCAAGTCCGTGGTGGCCACGTTGAAATGCGCCGCAATGGCCCAGCTCTGCGTGGATATGATGGACAACGTGTCCTTGCAGTCGCGGCGTCCCGCCATCGCCAGGAACTTTCCGTCCGCGCTGAAATCAATCCCTTTGTTATCGAACTTGGGCGCCTTGATGTAGCGGAGCAAGTTGAAATTGAAAACAAAACTCGAAAGCGATTCGACACACTCTAGCTTCAGGCGCTGAAAATGAGCGCGGTCCACCCTGTGTCAACCTGAGTGCATTCTACCAGGAGTTCAACCTGGTGTCAATGTGTACCGCCATACCTTGATGTAGAGGCACGACTTGTCGACGAGGCTCCAGACCGACATCCGCACGTGGAACTCGGCAATGGAGATGACGTGCGTGCCGCTGGGGCTCCATCGCATAGCGGTGCAAGTTGAGACTGTAGGCAGAGTTTGAAAGCGCTACCACATGTTTCAGCATGGGCTTCAGCTGACACCAAGCGCGGCCAACTAAGGGTCAACCTGCACCGCCTTACCATCGCGCTTGCACGCACCCCGCGGGGCCCTCGTCGATCTTGCATGTCCAGTGCTCATCCTTGATACTGAAGCATTGTATCAACCCCCAAGTTCTATGGCCGGGCGGACAGTGCTCGTCGTGTCATAGTACGCCGTACTACTCAATAAACAGGGACTACAATTACATGGATGACGCGGCGGTAGCACACTGTGTACTCAGCTCCCCAGGTGAATAACGCACGCCACGTCAACGAATGGCATCAAACACAAGAAGCGAGGGTTCTGAATGCGTGTCGATGACGTGGCGGTGGCGGGTAATATATGCCAGGCTCTACCGCTTGTAGCACGCGCACAACACATGGTCGCTGTCTGATGCCCACTCAACCGTGTTGATTCGGTCCAGACAACTGGCGATGGTTACCACCTGCATCTAGGGCCTGGCGGATGTTGCCAGCCACATATCCACCGAACTTCAAACCCTCGTCTCTTGAGCTTCATGGCGCCCTATCATAACGGCGAGCAAATGGCACTTTGAACCCTCGTCTCTTTATTCAAACGGCACCCTATGATTAAATGACAAGGCAGGCACTGTCTGCCGGGCGGATGTTGCCATCCACATCATACACCGTACTCCGAACCCTCGTATCTATAGATCCATGGTGCCCTATTATAACTTGGCGAGCAACATGGCACTTTGAACTGCCGTCTCTCTTTATTCAAACGGCACCCTACAGTATGACAAGGCAGGCACATGGTGTCGGGCCCTACCTGCAACGTCTCCGCGTCGCGCACCACGAGGCGGTACTCCACCGCGGTGGCGAGGTGGCGGCCGTCGGGGGAGAACACGGGCGCGGGGCCTGTGCACTTGTACGTCTCCGAGAAGTCTGGGAGCGGTGGGGGAGGTGGGGGCAGTAGGAGGAGGGTGAGGAGGAGTGAGGCGGATGAGGAGGCGGATGAGTAGGTTGCGGAGGAGGAGAATGAGGAGGAGGCGGAGTGGAGGAGGAGAGGGACAACGACGAGGAAGAGGACAGGATGAGAACGAGCACGAGTGAGAGAAGGACGATGAGGACAAGGAGGAGAGTATGATAAGTAGAAGGAGAAGGACGACGAAGACGATGATGACGAGGCGGGGGCAAGGGACGAGGAGGTGGGTATGGAAATTGAAGTGGGCACTTCAGGTGCGCCTCTTGTTTTTTTAAATGGCAAAAATGGCTTGGGGTGGCGAGGTGCAATGTGACGGTGCCTCGGTGTCGGGTGGGGCAGGGGCGCACCTAGCGACATGACGGGCGCTTCGCGAAGCTGCTCGCGCGAACGACGAGAAGGCGACGCACAGACGGCAGCCTGGGGCCGATGCTTGTGATGCAACGAGCTGACGCGAAATTCGAAGCGAAGCGCACGCTTGCAAATGGTATCGAAACAAATGCCCAAGTTAGTTCCCGGTAAAACACGGTTCGCGCGACCAGAATATCCGCAACCAGAGGCTCATCATCCTTGCTTGTCTGCCAAACGGGCCGGCGTCAGAGCGCGACGCGGGCACTCTCGGCACTAGTTACCTCAACGCGGGGTCGTCGAAGGCGGCATCCCGTCGTCCGCGCGTGCGATACGCGCGACGCTCATCCCCCTCGCCGTTAAAAGCCAACGAACTGACAACTGTTGTTTCAACGTTGTTCTTCGCAAGCATCTCGAAAGCAGCGGGAGGGACTATCTTACAACGTTGGAGTGGCTCACAGCTATGGACAAGATGGCGGCCCCTGCGAGGGGGGCGCGCGACGCTCCGGCAGAGCCGCCGCTGGTGCCGCAGTGGCTAACGGGGCGGCAGCCGCACGCTCACCCAGCGTGGAGGTGAGTGCACTCCACCACACACCAGCCACATCGTCTTTACCAGTCTCACATCTGGTCATCTTCTCGGCGCCGTGCTCTGGCTAGCACGCGACGGTCCTCCCGGCGCGGAACCATTGCCCCTGCATGGCTGCTCTTCTGCAAAGTGGCCACCAAGTCCTCGACTGAGAGGAGACCTGTTTATACCCGTCTGGGCTGAGCCGGTCATCCTAAAAGCTACGAGTACCTTTACCAAACTTCGCATTTCAGCGACAACCTTTTGCTGAAGCGTTTTGTTGGTGTCGCAGCGCGGTGCAACAAGCCAATGCGGCCAAGGCGGAGGCGGATGAGACGGGCCGCAAGCTCGCGGAGAGGTGCGTGGCGTGGTCAACGAACATCGTTATCGCCGTATCCGGCGGCGGCGGCGGGCGGAAGAAGCGCGGAGGAGGCAAGGGCGGAGCAGGAAACGGAAACAGCATTGCGCAAGCGGAGCTCCGAAAGCAAGTCGAGGTTGGGGCTGGCACTTGTGGCAGACGATGCTCTCCACGTCACGGGATGCCGTTTGACTTGGGAGAAGAGGTAACACACGAGTGACAATGACGTGGCTAGCGTTACATGCTATGAGGCGCTACGTCGAGGACCACCTGGAGGACATCCGAGCGCGTCTCATCCCATCTTTACAATCCGCGGAGGCCAGCTTTGTGTCGGCGGTGCGAGTGGAGACGGTGGCGGCGCACACACAGCTGAACGCCGCCGCGTGCGACGTGAGCGCAGCCGCCGGAGACGCAGTGCGCCGGTAGAGCCTGGCTGTTGTTGCTTGGCACGTCACAGCACGCCGTCTAATTTCAATATACAATGGTCAAAATTGCGTTGGATGACGTGGCGAGCAATTTCTGCCCGGTCCTACGCAGCGCCGGCTGCGGCAACTGACGGACCAGTCCGCGTACTTCGAGGCGGTCGCCGCTGAGTTCAACCCACCACCAGGCGGCGGTGGAGGCAGCGGCGGCGGCGACAACGTTGGTAATCCAGCGTTGGACGCTGCGCATGCCACGTTGGCGTCGCAGGCGTGGTCGGAGGCAGGGGCCTACACTCGTCCACGTTTCAGCACAACATGAGCCATTTCACCGAAACTCCATGAAACCACCCTGCATATCTCACAAAAGTGCTCACGAGAAGCCGGAAAGTGGACGACGGCGCCCCTAGTCGGAGGCGGCGGCAACTGCGGCTGGGGCGTTGGACCTGAGTGCCGGCATGGCCTCAATGGACCTTTACGGCGGCAGCGGCGGCGGCGATGGCGGAGGTGCCAACGGCGGTGGTGGCGGCGGCAGTGGCGGCGGTGCCAACGGCGGTGGCGACGGTGGCGGCGGTGTCAACGGAGGTGACGGCGATGGCGGCGGCGGCGGTGGCAGTGGCGTGGGCGTAGGCGGAGGCTGGCGTTTTGGCTCAACGCTTGGGCAAACCGGTTTCGGCGGCGGTGGCGGCGGCGGTTACGGCGGCGACGGGGCTGGTGGGGGCGGGAATGAATACGGGGGCGGGCCCAAGAGACCCTCCGCCGGCGAGGCCCTCCGGCAGCTCCGCGCGCGTGTCACCGATCTAGACGCCGAGCTGTCGCTGGCACGGGAGGCATGGGGGTTATTGTAAACAATCACTCGATCGACATTGCATCTCCTCCTCCTCCGCCTTCGCTCGTCTGTATGAGCATTGACCCTGAATGTAAGTCATGCTCTGATGATGGTCGAGTGATTGTTTTCAATGACCCTCCTGAGAGGGCGAACGCGTGGCGCTCGAGCGGGAACTAAAAAGGAAGACAGACTCCACCGCCGCCACCGCTGCTGCGGCCAAGGCCGTGGACAAACAGGCCAAGTCGGATAAGACGCTGAGAACAACAGAGCGAGAGCGGCGCGAGAAGGTGGAGGCGGGGACGCGAAAACCATGTTCGCGATGTCAACTTGTAACTTATGCTCTACCTCATGAAACAATCGTACATTGAATTAAATGGCGCAGTATGTTAGCGACGTCATCCAACTTAGTGAGCACCCTTGTTTGCGGCATATCATTCACCTAAAAGAACTTCTCATCTGGTGTGTGCACAGGCATCAGGCTTCCTATGACATGGCGATCACCATTTACTCGTCCCTCAGATTAGGAGGTGAGCCGGCTGCACCTACAGCTGAAGGGGGCGGTGGACGGTCTGAAGCGGAAGACGGAGGACTGGCGGAAGATGCAGCGAGAGACGGAGGTGCTGCGGGCGCGGCTCCGGGAGGTGGACCCTAGCTATCAGCCCGAGTTGGATAGGCAGGGGTGTTGTGTGCGACCAATCACTCGACCGACAGTGGATGTATCATACTCAGTGACTGGTCTGGTATCGAAGATGTGGTATCTAGTCCCGTTCAACCAATCAGAACTGTCCATTTCGAAAATTCCATGGTCCGACTGGGTCCCAATCCTTGAGTAAATATACCTTCAGTTTGAACTTCCTTCCCCTGTTCTGCGCGTCTGCATGAACTTCACCCTGCAGGTCAGTCAGGCTCATCTCGGTTATGCGCGTCTGCGTGAGCAATCACCCTAAAAGTAAGTCAGGCTCATCTCGGTTTCAGTACTTGTTCTCAATGACCCTCCTGATAGGACTCAGTCGGGCGCCACCAGCGCGGGTCCGGCAAGCCCCAGTCAGGAACAAGGTCAGGGACAGGGACATGTGCAGGGTTCAAGGAGTCCCGCGGCAGCTGCGGATGCATCGGCGACAGCGGCAGAGGCGAGCACCTCTGCGTTAGTTGCCGCGCCGGCCCCTCAGAAACGGGGCGTGGCGGATGGGAAACAGGTCTGGGCTCCAAAGGCGACACAGGTATGGGCTGTGAAGGCCAAAGTTGAGCCACCCTCGGAGATACCGCTGCAGCAGCCGGGAATGGCGAGCATAAACGTGGAGGACAGTGCCAAGATCAGCGGTGGCAAGGGACCAGCCAACGCCGCCGCCGCCACTTCTTCACTTGACGTTTCGTCAACGCCAAAGCCAGACTTTCTGTCACAGCCGCCACAGCCACCAAAGCCACCAGCGCTGTTCTCGGCCGGGCCTCTGGGCGGAGGCGTCGACCCGTACCGAGAGGTTCCATCAATGCAGATGTCGAGTAAGTCCGGGCTGGAGGCACTGCTGTCGGTAAACACACCTGGGATCGGTCCCGTGCCTTGCGGGGATGATGGCGGCGGGGCCCGCGGAGAGGGCGGCATCGGCGCTGCTGGAGGGGGCGGCGGCGCTGGCGAGGGTAGTGGTGGTGGCGGTGATGGTGGACATGGCAGTGGTATATTTGGTGGTGATGTCAGTAGTGGCGGCGGGGGATGGGGCGGTGGGGGTGGGATACATGGGGGCGGTGTCGGGCTTGCCCGGTCGACCAGCATGGCGGCATCCGGTGACAAGGGTACACCCCTGCCGCCGAAGGATGTGTTTCTGGCGTGGGTGCCCATGCGCGGCGGTGCCAGCAGCAGCGGCGGCGGAGGGGGCAGCGGCGGGGGGAGCGGCGTTGGCGGGGGCGCGGACAGGGACGACGTCCATCCCGCCCAGAAGGTCGTGCCCATTGCCTCTCTCCGCTTCAATCCTTCGGCACTGGGCAAACAATCAGAGCATGATCCAGGCACCAGCACTGGCTCCGCCTCCTCGTCCACCACCACCTCCCCTCCAAAGGCACACAACCACCCAAGCCAAGCGCACCCACAGCAGGAGCAGAAGCAGCAGCAGCAGCATACACCAGTCCCACATACACATCACCAGCAGCAGCAGCAGAAGCAACCCAAACCAGGCAAGCCCAATACCGGCGGCAAGGCAAAGTTCCCAAAGCAACAGCCACAACAGGGCCGTGTGTCACTAGGTGGGGCCTGGCGAGATCCTTAGAATCTTAATTCCCCATATTTGCCCACCCTCATTCCTTGAGTCACATGCCATGCTGTGATGTCTCGTTACCATTTTGTGATGTCTTGAAACCATTATTGCCGGGCCCTCGGTTCTGGCAAATCATCCGGCCCGGACGGGTTTTACGCGGTGCCGACTTTCAAGGCCAGCTCGCTGCTCCCCTTCGAGCCCGTGACCGCTGGTGACCCGGCGGCGGAAACTCTGGACTTTGACTTCGATCTCATCGCGGAGAAGGGCAGCCGCGCCGAGGCAGGGGGGGTACTGAGAAGAAGCACTCAACGGAGGTCGTTGTGACGTGCCGAGTCCGTGCGTATCTATGAGCATTCACATTAACAGTATTCACGTTAACATGCTCCGATCTTGGTTCAGTGCTCGTTCTCAATGACCCTCCTTTGAGGCGCTATACGCGTCGGCGGCGGTGCTGATCGATGTGTTGAAGCAGGAGGCAGCGGAGGTGGCGGCGGCAGGGGCAGCTACTGCAGCGGGCGGCGACCCGGTCGAAAAGGTTCGCTCACTGGAGGCTGGGTTTGAAGCCCTCTCCACCGCCGCGACCGCCGCCCCCGGTACCGCCGCCGGAAGCACCGGCACAGCTTGGTCCTCTTCAGAGGCCCTGCAGAATTCGATTCGCTCAACGATGTCTTCTCTTGTTGACCGCCGCTCCACTGTGCACGCGCGCCACGTCCACCTAGTCTCCACCATCGAGACGCTCTCTTCCATCGTAGCGACCATCACGAAGCCCAAGGTAAGGCGGTGCAGGTCGACCATATCAATCTCATGTTGAAAGCGCCTGATACTAAATTATGATGGACTGCTTTTATCTCTGCTTTCATATTCAACTTGCGCCGCTAGACCAAGGGGTGGGAAGATGATTCCGCCGCACTGGCCACGCTGCGCTCCGTGGACGGTGCGTCGTGCGAGCGCCTGGTATGTGCCGCCGTTGGAGTGTACGAGGGCAGGGCCCTTCAATCTTTGCTTATTGCGTCCTTCCAATTGCTCAATACATCCTAAATATCTGTACCGACTCTCGTTTCATGATGTGTATGCCATCCTGTGATGTTTCGAATTATTATGCACGGGCTTTAGGCTCAGGCTGGCAGACTGGGTTCCTCCGCGCGCTACGGCCCGCCATGGACAGGACCGACAAGCTTCTGATTGGGTTGCACGACTCCATCGCGGAGGCAGGGACGAGTCCAACATTGCCGGCCACATCACACGTCACGCCTCTTGACGCCCTGTTTCTTAAGTTGTATGGTATCATTTGCCGTGGTGAGCACTATATGCATCATGCCCTCGGTCCGTGTGTTAATCGGCGTCATAAAACATGCCGACGAATTATGTGCTGGACCCTCGATCATGAAACATACAGCATCCTAATGACGTGGGTAAAGTTATGTGCGAGGCCCTGTAATTGGGAGCGGCGGCTGCTGCGGAGCGAGCGAGGCCGCGTGCATGAGGGGTTCCTCGCGGCAGGCAACCTGTTGGCTGCTGCGGAGGCCTTCTGTTGGCGCCTGGTTGACGAGCGGGAGGGCGCCGCCCGAGAACACGCTACTCTGAGCGCGGCGGCGGACGAGTGCGAGGCAGGGCCTGTCAGACTTGCTTCCTACTTAGATGCTCGCCACCTAGGATGCCATTTATCCCAAGGCACAAGGGTTCAAATGCGTTGGTCGACGTGGCCAGCAACATTTGTCAGGCCCTCGTGCGAGGCGCTCTCTGCTGCCGCCGCGGCTGCTGCTGCCGCTGACGCCACCGCCGCAGCCGCTGCCGCCGCGGCCGCTGCCAATGCTGTCGCAAAGGAGAAGGACGCAGCGGGCCACGCGGTCGGCTCCGAGGCGGCGGCGTGGGCGGAGCTAGAGTCCCTGGCGGACATGTTGCTTGGCGCGCGAGAAGCGGCGATCAAGACGGCGGCGGAGCGCGACCTTCTGGCGCTGCAGGGCGTCGGATCAAGCGAAGTGGCAGGGACACGCATGACACGCTCGCCACGTCATCCACTGTAGTACTGGTGCTCGGTCCCACGCTCCCGCTTGTTGCATATAGCATAATTATTCTGATGTTTTATACGAAAATCCTTGACCCTACAAGGAGGAGCGCAGTAAACGGCGGGCAGAGCGTCGGCGACGGCGGGCGGATGAGCTGGCATCGGCGCTGGCGGAAGCGCGCAGCCGGCTGGCGAGTGCACACGGTGCAACGGAGGAGTTGATGGATGCTGCAGCGGCGGCGGCGGGGAAGCGCCGGCGGGAAGCGGCAGCGGCCGCCACCGCCGCCCTGCGCCCCGACCGCAGTCTGGCGTCCTACAGCGGCGGTGGCGCGGGGGGTATCGGCAGCGGGGGGGGCGGCGGTGGCAGCGACGGCGACGCGGGCACCACGCTCTTGTCAGCCCGCGGCAACATTACCTCCGTGGAGCTCTCTATGGGCAAAAATAGCGGTGGCGGTGGCGGGGATGGTGGTAGTAGCGGGCCACACCTTTGCGTGCTCGTGGAGCTCTTTGTCCGAAACAGAAGTGGAGGTGATGCAGACAAAGCGGATGCTTACGCGGCGCTGGTCGAGCTGCTGCCCTGGTTGCAGGCGCTTCGGCACCCCTCGTTGCCGCCAATCGAGGCGGCATTCGTGGACAACGGCCGAGCGTACTTGCAGCGTCCGTGTGCGGAGCGTAACCCGCCGACGCTCGAGGCATGGCTGAGTAGCGGCGGCGGCGGTGGCGGGGGCGGCGGTTCCAGCGGCGGCGGCAGGAGGGCGTTGTTTGAGGTTTGCGAGGCAGGGGGGACATTGTAAACAAGCTCTCGACTGACGTTGAATCTCCGCCTCCTCCTCCGCGCGGCTGAATGAGAATTCACACGCAGGTAACCTGTGCTCAGATCTCGGTTCGAGTGCTCGTTCTCAATGACCCTCCTGCGAGGTGTTTCGCCAATTACTGCAGGCGGTGGCACATGTGCACCGCCGGCGGATGATTTGCGCGGTTCTCTCGCCCAAGAACGTTCACGTGACATCTGCTGGGTTGCCGCTCCTCTTCGACCTCCCCATCGTCGCCCCCGCACCCTCCTCGGCCCCCGCCTACGCTGAGACACCCGCGACACTCTCACGCATGGAGTCGCCGCCGGTGCTGCCGCCGCCGCCGTCGCCGCAACAACTTCATGTGGCGGGGCGGTGCAGCTTAAACCCATGAAACTCTTGTTGACAGCGCCTGAAACTATAAGCACTTGAACCTTTGAAATGATGAACTGCTTACAATTTCCCTTCAATATGCTTTAAATTTCAACTTGCGCCGCTACAACGTGGTCGCTTCGACATCGTCGCATGGGTCCGCCACGCTCTTGTCCACCGGCATCGGAAAGTCTCCGAGCTTCATGGCGATGACTATGTCCGCCATGCGCGGTCCCAGCAGCGGACCCCCTGGTAGATTGGTGCAGGTTAACCCTGTCAAAACCACGTTGAAAGCGCCTAAAACGAAGCGCTTGAAACTCGGACACGATGCAGTGCTTTATATATTTGCTTTCAAATTCAACTTGCGCCGCTACACCCCGGCTTCAGCTCCCCGCGCTCCAGCTTCATCGAATCCCCCCGCTCAAGCTTCACCGAACTCATCGCTGCGGTCACGTCGCCACCGCCACCGCCCCCGCCACCGCCAGATGTCGCTGTCCCCATACCGTCTGCGCCGCCCGTGGGCATTCCAGGCTACCTCGCGCCCGAGATCGAAGCAGGGTCCTAAAATGTATTGAGCCCCAACGCGTACTTCCGCATGTCGCAAGTCTAACGATAAAATACAACGCGTAGTACTCGTAACGAAGGAGTTTGGGCTAAGGTGCGGAAGCTTACTTGGGTAAGGCCCTGCAGATTGGGTGGCGCGGCGCCTTCGCCCGCGTCGGACCTATGGTCGTTCGGACTGATGCTGTTCGAGGCGGTGTTCCCGGGGGTCAGCACCACGGTAGACCCGCACGTCGGCGGCAGGGGCTCCCACACCTCTACTTCTTACCTCAACCAAGTTCCTACCACTGAAATTCATCAACCATATACGTATTTTACAAAAGGTGCTCACGTCAAGCTGAAAAGTGGACGAGTGTAAGCCCCTGACCGGGTTGTCCACTTCTCAGCACAACCTGAGCTGTTTTTAGCACTGAATCCCTTTAAACGCACGGTGTTTTCCACAAGAAGTGACCACGACAAGCCAAGACTGGTGTAAGCCCCTGGTCAGCGGCGTGCCAGTGCCGGAGCACGAGGTATGGGCGAGCACTGCTGCACTACGTGTCATGCGACGTGATGAGCAAAAGTACAAAATATGGTGATTTCTCTCCCTATGTGGCAGATGATGTGGTGATCACCAGTACACTATGGCAAGTACTAATATGTTGGCCCGAGGACAAGGACAGCGCCGTGAGCTCGTTGCTTCGGAGTATGCTGCGGACAGAGCCCGGCGCGCGGCAGGACAACGCGGAGGAAGCCCTGGCCCACCCTTTTTTCATCGGCCACGCGCCGGCGCCGGCGAACCAGATCGTGCGTGCCGCGTGGAAGGCAGGGCCTCACACTCGTCCACTTCTCAGCTCAACCTCAGCCGTTGTTGCCACTGTAACCATCCAACGTGTCCCAGGGTTAGTCGAAACGTGGACGGGTGTAAAGCCCTGCTCCCCTCGTCCACTCTCAAGTCAGTCTGAGCCGTTTTTGTTACTGGACCCACACAACTTATTCCACAAAAAACTGCTCACGTTGAGCGGGGAAGTGGGCGAGTTTAAGCCCTTGGTGGACGGTGAAAATGGTACGGGACTACGGCCGGCACGTGCAGTCCGGCCGGCAACCCATCGTGGCCAGCGTCAGCCTCTCTAGCATCGCAGGCAGGAGCTTACACTCGTCCACTTGACGCATCAAACCGAGCAGTATTTGACACTGAATGCACTCAACGTGTCCCTCAAAAAGTGCACACACTGAGCTGGAAAGTAGACGGGTGTAAGCCCCTGGTTGCTGGGACCATGCTTGGCCTCTTCAGTGGCATGTCGGGCCACTCGCTACTGCACCCGCTGCACCTAACGGTGGTAGACGTGCCGCCAGGGTACGGGGCGCCGCCCATGGCCACGCTCTACGCTAGGTAGGGCCCGGGCGAGACACTTGAATTCCGTCTTATATTGCATGTCTAACAATCAAATCCTAAGTGGTAACGAAACGCTCAAGCTATAATCTCCAAGAGACATCGCGTAAGACGTCGGGCGGCCGGCATTTCCTTTAAGAAACGAGGGTCGGCACACGTGATGAAGGACATCTCGAGGACACTGTGCACATTTTTTGGCGGGCCCTACGTCCAGGTTCTTTGCCGAGATGTTCGACCCCCGTGCCGGCTTGTTCGAGACCTTCAACTCCGCGGCGCTTCTGATCCTGCGGCCCCCACTCCCGTCGACGGGCGCGCCGCCGCCCCCGCTCCCGCCCCTAGGTAGGGGCAGGCATACCGTGCCAGCCACGTCAGCAACACTCAGTTCAACGCTTGTTTCTCGATTAGAATGGCATCTTACAACGTGTCGAGCAACATCTGCTAGGCCCATTGCCCTTTACGTCATCGAAACGAATTTGTTCCCTCTCTTCTTGAGTAAACTGGACTACCATGACGAGCCGAGCAGTGTCTTTCTGCCAGTTCCTACACCCGGGTAGCCCCGGAGCGCCGCCGCGGTCACCGCCACGCGCGGCCTCCTCCACAGCATCGTCTTCTGCGTGCCTGCTGCCTTGCGTGGCCGCCGCCACTGCGTACGCCGAGACATACCGCCTCATCGGCCGTGCTATGGTCAAGTGCGTGTTGGACGGCGCCGTAGTCCCGGACCTTCTAGCCCCCTCCGTGTACAAGTACCTGTTGGGCGAGCAGACGTATGACCTCCGCGACCTGGAGGCGTTTCACCCAGCGGAGGCGCGGAAGCTTCGACAGATACTCGCCGGTGGAACCTCCCACGCGTTCGGGAGCTCGGCGCCGCCTCTGCCGCCCGGTCCGTCGCCGGGTGGTGCACCTGGGTCGCAGGGTGTGGAGCTGGCGCGGCGGGTCAGCGTGGCAGTACAAGGGGAACTAGAGGGTGTGCGGGCTCCCGCCCTGGCCGCGCTGCGCGCTGGGTTCGCCGAAGTGGACCTGACAGCATACCTCGGCGTCTTCACCGCTAGCGACCTTCGCGAGCTCATCACCAGCACAGCCGCATAGTGTACCGGTGCTTGCCGCGTCACCCACCCACACATGTGTACGGGTGCCAAGGGTTGGGATGTTTCTTTTAACGCGAATCGATAGATAGTCATAGTCATAGCGCTTGTCATCGATTGATGCAGACAAAAAATGATCGGCATCGTCGACCTTATTATTCTAGCAAGTGCCGAGGCGGCTGTTATTATTTTGTTCCCCTTGAAAATCACGCGCCGGTTTATATTATATTTGTCTGCATGTGTTCATATAGACCCATGGCTCAAAGGCGCTGATACGTAATACCTTCGTAGTAGCGTATGGACGCGCATCATAATGTCCACACAAGTCCGTGCCTTCCGCATGCATGAATACGCGGGAAGTTACAGTCAGCGGTGTGCGTGCGGGTATCACTGAATATATTTGAGTCTATAAGCTTATGGCACATCATCACATCTGTCATCGTATACATTTCTTCACAAACGAAAGTGCAGATCTGGCACTCTGCTGCTCAGGTGATGTGCGCTTGGTCATGAAAGAACTGAAAGGCCGCGTGTCTGCCCGAGCGTGCAGGTGCATCCTAGCTGGTCTTCTGGCGCTTGTTGACCGCGGTGCCCGGCCCCTGATTGACGCGGTCGGGGCCGCCACCGCCACCGCCAACGTCACCGCCGCCGGCACCGCCGCCGGCGCCGCCACCGCCACCATCATCGCCGCTGCCACCACCGCTACTGGCACCGCGGCCGGCCACCCGCTGCCGCAACCGCGCGATCTCCTCCCGCATCAGAGTCATCTCGGCGCGCATCTGCGCCAACGCCTCGCCAGTCTCCGCGCGCACCCGAGCCAACTCCTCGCGAATCTGAGACACGTCCTTGCGTGTCTCCTGGCGCACCCGCGCCTCTGCGGCGGCGGTAGATTCAGTCTTCGCCTCAGCCTCAGCCCCAGCCTCATCCTCTGCCTCCGCCTCAGCTTCAGCCCCAGCCTCTTCCTCTACCGCCGCCTTCGCCGCCGTCTCAGGCGGCACACCCGGCGCCAACCACACGCGCACCGTGTTGTGCCCCGACGTGGCGGCGAGTCGCATGCCGTCCGGGCTCCACGCGCACGAATAAACAAGGCTCGAGTTCCCCACCACCAGCTTTGCCACCTCGCGCCCGGCGTTGACGTCCCAGACTCGAATGGAGTTATCGTCACCGGCGGAAGCGAGCTGCAAGCCATCGGGGCTCCACGAGCAGCTGCTGAGTCGGGTGTCATGCCCCTCCAGCTTGATCACCTCGCTCCATGTGCTGGTAGCTCAAACACGCACCGTCCCGTCCCACGATACCGAGGCGAGGCGCAACCCGTCGGGGCTCCACACGCACGTGGTCACCGAAGATTCATGCCCATCCATCTCAGCCACCATGCACCAGGTGTGGACGTCCCAAACGCGCACCGTGTTGTCGATAGAGGCAGAGACCAGCCGCGCGCCCTCGGGGCTCCAAGCGCACTCGTTTACCATGCTACAATCCCCCCCCTCCAGCATGGCAAGCTCCTGCCCGGTGTGGACGTCCCACACGCGCACGTTCTCCCTTGACGCGGATGCGAGCCGGGTGCCGTCAGGGCTCCATGTGCAACACACCGCTTCACGGTGCTCCTGTATCTTGGTCACCTCGCGCCCAGGGCTTGCACTCGTCCACCTCTCAGCTTGAGTAAATATATTTGTCGGATACGTCGGGTGGCTTCAGTAGCGTGTAACAATACCGACTGACTGACGGGTCATAACTCTTCATAATCTGGACACAAATGGCTCACTGACTGAAGCAGCTCAGGTTGAGCTGAGAAGTGGAAAAGTGTAAGCCCCTGCCTCACGGCCGGTGTTGATGTCCCACACGCGGACTGTTTTGTCGCTCGACGCGGAGGCTATCCGAGTGCCGTCGCGGCTCCACGCGCACCACCGCACCAACCACCCGTGCCCCGCGAGCACGGTCACCTCGCGCCCGCTGCTGATGTCCCACACGCGGACCGTGTTGTCGGCCGACGCAGTGGCTAGCCGAGAGCTGTCAGGGCTCCACGCGCAGCATGAAACATGACTTGTGTGGCCGCGCAGCTCCCTCTCAACCGTCCACGCCGCGTTGACCCCCATCCCAGATGGGTTCGTCGCCTTGCCGCCGGTGGACTTGCGCGCGGTCTGCTTGGTACGAGCCATGGTGGAGTCTGCACCCCAAAAGAAAGGTGTGAACCCTAAAAAGGCTGTGCGAGCACTGTCTCAATAGCTCAAGAGCCGGGTTAGTCCGGGTACGCGACGCGCCTCACGAGCAGAGCGCCCCTCGCGACGCCCGAACCCAGATCACGCCGCCGCCGCAGCCGGTGGTGCGGGTGCGTTGCTGTTGTGTGGCACCGAGGGTTTTGGGGCTCAAACGCAAACGGGTTTTTTTGGAGGGGGGTGCCCAGCTACCAGCGAATCTTACAGGGAATCTGCGACATCAAGGCGACAAACACGCGCCGCCACTTCCCGAGCCAGAGCTATCATATGGCGGACGCTTTCACGGCCCCGCCGGCCGTTGCCGCCGCCGTCCTCGGCTTCGTCTCCGTCGCCACCTCCGTGGCAAAGGACGCGACGCGGCGCCCCGCGCGGCCCCTGAAGCGATCACGCAAGGATCAGGCCGCGGAGACAGGGGCCAGGGCGAAAGCCTGGTGCCTCTCTTACACGCGAAAGCGTTTCTCTCTCTCAGGCCGCGGAGGCGGCGGGGGTCAGCGTGGGGGTATAGGCAGGGAGTTGTTGAGAGCATGCACCCGGCTGACTTGATGTTTCCTCCTCTCCTCCTACGCCGCACGTCTGTATGAGCGCTCACCCAGAACGTTTCATGGGCATGATCCGATCTATGTACGAGGCTTGCTTCCAACTACCCTCCTGAGAGGAGGGGGGCGCAGCACCCGCAGCCACCGCAGCAGGCGAGGGGAGAAGTGCAGGGGACCGGTTCCAAGGTCTGGGTGGGCGGGAGCTGGGAGGAAGGCGGCAGGATCATGAGGGCACGCGGCCCGTTCCGACGGGGGATACGCGCGGGGCACTGGGCGGGGACGACGGGGGCGGCTACGGGGGCGGGGGTGGGCGCGGAGGCGGGGAGTACGGTGCCGAGGTTGTGGGAAACTCCCTCAGCGTCCTCTGGGTACACTACGGCTGCTACTTTGCCGGCGTGGTTCGCTCGTTCGACGCGCGGGCGGGCACCCACCACGTGGTGTACGACGACGGCGACGAGGAGGACATCGTGCTGCGCGCCGCAGACGTGGTGTGGGGTGGTGGCGGCAACGGCAGCGGCGGAAGCCGCAGTGCTGGTGGGGGAGGCGGAGTCGCTGGCGGACGCAGCGGCGGCGGCGGGGTGGCTGCGGCAGGCAGTATAGTGTGGCAGGAGCGCAAGTACACCTCCCAATACCGGGGAGTTTCCTGGAAGCGTGCTTACCGGAGGTGGCAAGTGTATTTCGTACACGACCACGTGAAAGTATACTTGGGATACTTTGACGACGAGGAAGACGCTGCCAGGGCACACGACCGCATGGCGGTGTGGTTCGAGCTTCACGGGATCGTGAGATACAAGTTTGGGGGGCGCAGCATGCACGACTTGAGCAGTGTCAAAGCTTCACTCAATTTCGCCTACGGCGAATCCGAGGGCGGGTTTGCCAAGGTAAGGCTTATGACGCAGGAGGAGTGTGTGCAGAGCCTGAGGCAGCAGGGTTTGGCCAAGCGCAATCGCACGCGGCCCGAGTCGGTGGCGGAAACGCAATTGGCACTGGGCGGCGACGGGGGCAGCGTTGGCGGCGGCAGCGCCGGGGGCAAGCGCAAGCGCGTGCGGTCCGAGTCGGCGGTAAACAAACGCGCGGCACTGGTTGGGGACGGTGACCGCGGCGGCGTCGGTGACAGCAGCGGAGGCGGCGGCGGCGGCGGTGGCGGCGGCAGCGGCGGTGGCGGCGGCGGCGGCAGCGGCAACATCGGGGTCATCCGGGTGGACGCCCAGCACGCGGTTGCGGCGGTCACTGCGCGCTTGGCCGTCGCGGAGGCCCGCGCTGATGCTGCCGACGCGAAGCGTCACCATGCGGAGATGCAAGTCAACGCAGGGCTAACATGTCAGTGCCTGCCACTTCCCTCACCGTAATCTAGCTAGCCTCCGTTGAATGGTTTCCTATGACCAGGCGGGCATAAGCATGATTTACCTGTCCCTCACTCAAGGCAGGGCTGAGTAATCAGTGCCCGCCATGTCTCTCACCTCATACAGCTGTCACAGGCACGTTTGTCACACAGTGACATGGCGAGCATGATCTGCCTGACCCTCGCTCGAGGTGCTCAAAGCTGAGCTTGCGGCGGCGCAGGTTCGCCGTCGCTAGGCGCGGTGCAAACTACGCATGCCAAGTTGTGCTCCGATGTCGAGTCAGGATAGAAACAGTGTGCATCAGTACACAATGACAACACACTGACAAAATGAGAAATGATGAAGCACAATGACAGAATGACGAAATCAATGACAATGGAATATGTAACAGGATCTTGTTTAAGTCCCCTGCCCCACCAATCTAGCTGGCTGACTAACAAAATGATCATGAAGCACAATGAGAAAACACCCTGGACAACGAAATATGAAATCCCTTCGCTCGCTCGAGAAGTTGCCGGTACCATTATATGAGCTAGCTAGATAGAAAGGTCGCGGAGCGGTTGACTTGTAAAATTCTGATGAATTCAAAAGCCCAAAGTGAACGAAATTGATGGGTGTGAGAAGCGGACAATGTCCTTGCACTAGCTATACTGGCTATAGTGTTTACAGGCACACAAGTGCACTAGGAGCAAACCGTCAACAATGTAACACGTTAGGGACCGTTCCCTCGCACTAGCTAAAGTGGCTATGGTGTGTACAGGTACACGGCACACTGGTCAGCTGGTCCACTATGAGCAAACAGTCAGCTATGTAACCCCTCGCGCGCGTCCGCTGCCACCGCCACCCAATCCACAACAGGGGATTTACGCTGATTCATTTTACTCGCGTATGTACCGCACGTTGCCTGGTCGTAGCGGCGCAAGTAGAATTTGAAAGCAACACTTGAAAGCAGTGTATCATAGTTTAGATTCAAGCGCTGAAACCAAAGTCGGTTTCAACTCGGGTTCTGATACTACCAACCTGCACCGCCCTACCTTGTGCCCACCCGTGTGCCAGTCATGCGCCTGGCACGCGTCGCCGCAGTACCGCGCGCCAGGGGCTTACATTTGTCAACTTTCAGCTCAACGCCCACCTTTCAGATCACGGTAAGAAATGGTTTTGTGGGACATGTTGCGCAGTTCGAGTGACTAAGCCGATTTCGGTATATCATCTCCAGCGCTGATCGCCGACGCTTTGCCTGCGACTCTGTATGGGCATTCGACCTGCTTCCGCTTTCCTGCGTTGAGTGCTGTCGCTTTGCTTGCGATTCTGTATGGGCGTTTCACCTGGCGATATACCGAAATCGGCCTGAGACGGTTCAGGTTGAGATGAGAAGTGGACGAGTGGAGCCCCTGCCTGGCGCTCTTGCACTTCGGGCACACTCGGAAGTCCTTCCGATGTCCGATCACCTCGCACCCGTCGTTGACGCAGTACGCTGCCCCCTCCGTCGCGTTGAGGCGGAACACGCCGAGCACTAGGGACTGCTGAATAGTGCCCGATTCGTCATATGATGCCATCGAACTTATGAAACGCGAGCTCAATATGTTTCATGACGAGGCAAGCACTATCGACCAGGCCCTACCCAGCACAGTGACTACGTCAAGCGGGCCCATTCGCAGCCAATGACACACGTCGCTCAGCACATCGACGGGGATTGCATAGTGCACCTCCGCATCCTCAGCCGGCGCGGCGCCCTCGGCAACTGGCGCCACATGCCCAATCTCTTCGGGCGTGGCGGCTCCAGCGGCCTCCCCCACGTGCCCAACCTCGCGGGCATAGGGATGATCCAAGTACATTGCACTGGCGAGTTTGAAGCGTGCGTCATCGTGACCAATGTCTAGGGCCTGTAGCACATTGCCCGCAACATCGTCCAATGCACTGCACTTTTAACCCTCATATCTCGAATAAAATGGTACTCCAACCAATGACGTGGCAGAAGTGTCTGTTATTTCCTACCCATATCGGCGGCCCTGCGCATCCACCTCATCGCCTGCCGTTTGCTCCGAGTGACGCCTTGCAGGAGTGTCGTTGAGAACAAGCACTCGACCGAGATCGGAGCTGGGCTTACCTCGATTGTGGATGCTAATGCAAACGCGCGGAGAAGAAGGAGGAGATGCGATGTCGATCGAGAGCTTGTTCTCAAAAGCCGCCCTGGCCCTGGTCTAAAATGTGGATATTGTTGCGGGAGGCATTATCTGGCAGTCCCCGGACTCAAGACACGAGGCTCAAAGACGTGTTGGGTAACGTGGCATCCATCATCTGCTGGGCCCTGCCGCGGCCGACGGCGTACATGAGGCCGAGGTTGATCGCCGCGTCCTGTGACCCGCCGTCTGCCGCGCGCCGGTACCAGTCCGCCGCCCCCGCGTAGTCCGGCGCCACCACTCCCTGCCCCTTGTCGAGCCGCAGCGCGAGGTTGAACATTGCCCGCGGCAACCCGGCCTCCGCGCCCTCAGTGAAACACGCCACATAAGGCCTGAACACGAGTTCTCTCATCAGGTTAAGTGGAGCTGAATAGGGACAAGTGGCCAGGCCAGGAAGGAGGAAGCGGGAGGTGACAACGGAACAAGTGGCGTCGGCCCTGCCAACACAGCTTGTTCGTAGTCCTCCCGCGCATCGTGAACGTTACCCAGCCACTGCATGGCGTACGCGTGCCCTTGCTTTGCTGCCTTCTCCAGAAGCTCCATGCCCTCCTCCGCTGAGAGACATGAGGGTACGTCTGATAACAAGTTAAGGTAGTCACATTGGAGCTAGTGGTCGGTTGTGATGCAACTAAGTGCTGTGAAGTATGACCCCTGAAGCCACTATCTGTTTAACAGTGAGAGAGGAGACGGGCGGCAGCATTGTGCCGCTGGGGGAGGGGGAGAACGTATGCATGAAGGCGACTAGGGTTTGCACCCACAAATAGATCGTTACATCGCCACGTGTCGGTGCACGGTGAAAGGAGCAAACCCCGCCTTCGCGTCTGGCGTCTCGCCGGCGTCGCCGCTCAAATCGCCCGCAACTCCACCCGCTTTGACCAGTAATCCATAGCCCAGGTAGTACGGTCACGGAGTCACTGGGTCACTGAGTCACTGAGTGACTGAGTGACTGAGTCACTGAGAACAAGCACCCGATATCGGATACTGATTTTACCAAATGCAGGGTGGCATACAGGCGCGCTGGGGTGAAATGATGTGATGCTACGTCGGTGAAGAGGATGGTCCAAGTATGCCCCCTGCCAGGCTCCACTGCGCCTCCGCGTCACCCTCGCAGGAGGGTCCTTGATAACAACTCGACCAACATGGAGTGGACGAAAGACCACAACCGAGCCCAGGGTAACCGCTCAAACGACGGTCTGAAGTGCTCCACCACGAGCCGAGTCGCTGGATACGTCTGTATGGGCATCCTCCATCAAGGTTGTTGCGTTCTATGTCAGAGCCGTTGTCCTCAATAAACCCCTGCCGCGTCCACCTTCTGTTGCAAGGCGTGGTATCCCAGCGCCTTGAACATCTGCATCGGGTCCTCCGACTGCGTCGTCCAGTCACCCAGCGGTTTAACATTCGCGAGAGCGGCAGCGGTTTTCGTGCCCCTCGACTGAGCGGGTGCGCGCTTGGCGGCCGCTCGCTCGGCCTTGCGTCGTTCCTGTCGCGAAGGCGGCGACGGCGGCGCCATCGCCCGGACGATGGGCAACCGACTAGCTACGACACTTTTTTCTGGGAATGTCCGAGTGTTCTCCACGACATGACAACGGGTGGGGAACCGGCCGGCTTTGAAGAACCCACCGTCCGCTTCGACGTTCCGGCACGCAAGGGCACGCACTGATTGGGGAGTTCGTGTCGTAGCGCTTCTGTGACGTTGGCAACGATGGGCAGCGCGAGTCGTTGGATGCCCTCGTGGGTGTCGGAAACTGTATAGGAGGTGCCCCCTGCGTTTTATTTAATCAGGGGTATGTGGGGGGCCTCATAAATGTAAAATAGGGGGCCACTCGGCACCCTTCAACGTTCAACACGAACGAAGTCGTCATCCATTCAGCGCCGCGCCTGACCAACGCGCGACGACAGGTGCCCTCCTCGCCTCGAGGTGAGCGTGGACCTAAGCGTGGTGGCCCGCAAGACCCCGTTCGCGAAGCAAAGACAGGGTGGGTATACTGATGCTCGCCACGGTGTCCACCACTACGTTAATTGGTGCTCGCCACGTCATCGTTCACTGCGCCATGGTGCCGACACGAGCACTGGTGACGCGCGTGGCACGGTGCGCAGAGGAGGCACGAGGCGGGCTGGAGCTGTCATGGCCTATCGGGATGGCCGCCGCGCTCCAGCGCTTGTGCGAACGAGCCGCGCCGACGGCGTCACTGGACACCGGACCCGCAGCAGTAGCGCCAGCGACTTCAGGCGACTCCCGCGGGACAAGGCTAGCACCGCCGGTGGAGTACGAGCAAACAGCACGTAGTGGAAGGCTGTTGCACGTGACCGTGGAGGGCAGGGCTTTCCCTTCGTCCACGTATCAGCTCAACCAGGCCACTCGTCAACTTCTCCAGCTCAACCTGAGCCGATTGTGTCACTGCAACCGCCCCACAGCCCAAAGAATCCCTCAGAAAGTGCTTACGTTGAGCCAAAAATTGGACGAGTGTAAGCCCCTGGTGGTGGGCCACACCACCCCCGCGTGTGCTGACATCGGCCGCGGCTCGCTTCGCGTCCGATTTACCGCCGACGCCAGCACGAGTTCAATCAACGCGTACACTGGCGCAGTACGAGCAAACACCCAGGACGCTGTGTCAGGCCTCGGAGGAGAACACGACCACGCCCCTACGGGCGGGCTACTGCTCGGCATCCGTCGCTCGCCAGGAGAACGTTGGTTACCTGCCGTCGCCGCGGCGCCGGGCAGGGGGCCGTTTGAGAACAAGCACTCGACCGTCGTTAAATCTCTTCCTCCTCCTTCGTTTGTATGAGGGGACAATTGAGAACAAGCACTCGACCAAAGTTGAATCCCCTCCTCCTCCTCCATACACTCGGCGTGTCTGTATGAGTATTCCCCCTAAAGGTAAGTCATCCTACTATCGGTCGAGTGCTTGTTCTCAATGACCTCTTGCCTGGCGACCGCGGCCCCGACCGCTACGGAAATTCACGCGAGGCGCTCGCGGAGCTCGTGGTCATGGGACGGCCGCTTCATACAGCTGGCACCAACGCCACCACAAGCACAGGCGCACACAACGTTCCGCACACAGCTGGCCCAACAAAATCGAGCACACAACATAATGAGACACTGGTGACCTGCTTGGATGATGCTGCGCTGTGTGCATGGATGCCTGCAGGTAGGGCCTTGCGGATGTAGCCCGCCTCGTGATATAATTACGTTTGTGTCAAAAGACAAGGGTAAAAATGCGTTGGATGACGTGGCGAGCAATATATGCTAGCCCTACCTGCCGGTCACGCAGCTGCGCAGGTGGTGGTTCTGCACAGAGTGACAGACTTTCACCTGGGCCTCAACGCCAACCGCAGGCTGAAGATCCGAATGAGGCAGATCGCAGATGGCGCAAAAGGGCTTGTGGCGGGGCAGGCAGAGGCGCAGGCGGAGAAGGAGATGGATGCGGCGGCGGTTGCGCAGGCGGCGGAGGGAGAGGAGGCGGAGGCAGTGGTACTGGATGATGCGGCAGAGGTGATGGGAGCAGCGGAGGCAGTGGAGGCGGTGGAGGGGGCGGGGGATGAGGGGGAAGCGTGGAAGAAGGCGCTGACAGACGCAAAGGCGGAAGCGGTGGCGATGGTGGATGATGCGTCGGCTGTGCCAGCGATCGGGTCGGTGGCAGAGGCGGAGGACGTGGTTGCGGTAGCTGCGGCGATGGGCGATGCGTTAGCAGCGGCGGCGACCTTGGGAGAGGCGGATGCTACGGCGGGGGCAGCGGTTGCGGCGGCGGGGGTGGCCGGGGCGGCGGCGGTGGAAGGGTCTGTGAAGCCAACATCAGTGGAGGCAACGGTGGCAACGACACCAACAGCCATCAGCATACTCGATGGCAGCAGTGGATGTGGGCGGGTGCACTATGAACAAACAGTGAGTAATGACGGAGGAGGGGGTGAGGATGACATAGCCCGGCTTCTGGAAAACACAGGCTTGGTATTGGACCCATCTGGCGTGATTTGGCCGCGCCCCCCCGACGCATCGCACGTGTTCGAGCACTGGGGTGCGGGTGGTAACACCGGCATCTCGGGCCAGGTCACCGGACACGAGCGCGAGGTGGGCGTCGTTACTCCCGGCCTTTAGATAGTAGTAGTACACTGAATCCCCAATGGGTCAGGAAGTGTGATGACAGCGTGTGTGTCACACACTTAGTCTAATGTGTGCTCTTAGTGTGTGGGAAATCCCAATCGCTCAAAGATGTTAGATGGCCCTATAGTTTTAGCCTAAAGATGCCCGCTTAGAGAGCACCCATGCAAAACGACACAAATGTCTGCGTACTCGACGGGGCAGGAGGTTCGAGGTAAACCATCCGCGCATCATCGCACCTGGCATCCAGTATCAACCTACGAGGCCGTTAGCGGCCTGTGGGTTTCTGCTGATGATGTGTTGTTGCTGCTACTGGTGGCCGTGCAGCTGCCCCCCAGGTGATGCGCCAGCTGTTGTTGCCGCTGCGCCTCGACCAGCCAGCATCGCGCGCTTCGCGTCGCCTCTGCATCCGCCGCCGCTTCCGCCTCCGCGAGGGCCTCCGCAGCCACCTCCACCGCCGCCTCCGTCATCAATTCCGCATCCAGCATCGCCGCTTCCGCCATCGCATCCACCTGCGCGTTCGCCTCCGCCTCCGCCTGCGCCTCAGCCTCCGCCTCCGCCTCCGCCTCCGCATCCGCATCCGCCTGTGTGTGCAAGCTCACGTTGACACGATATGAGGTTCACGCTACTTTCGTGGTTGACAAGGTGAGAGGTTCCAGTCTTGGTTAAGTGCGAAGTTGTATCCACGATGCGAGGCCCTGGTGTGGGAATTTGATGACTGGATGCGTGACTTCCGCTGTGTATAATGAGGTTGACACGATGTGAGTTGCAAATTGTGTGCAGTTTACGTTGGTATTCGTTCCGTTTCAGCTGGTATAGGATGGTAGATGCATAATGTGTGAAGCTGATAAGATGGTTCACCTCGGCCGCCTCCATCTCAGCCTCGAACTCGGCGCTCAACGCCACCGCCAAGGCATAAACGGCGTCTAAGTCCACTGCGGCGGCGGCGGCGGCGGCGGCGGCCAACACGCAGGGTCATGCATATACATACTTTTCAGAACTAGAGAAGAAGAGACGCTTTTGCCTGTATGAGGAGGCACCAGGCTTTCGACCTGTCCCCGGCCCCGGCCCGTGTAGCGACCTGCGCGCATCATTTACAGTTTACTCAACTGTCTTTGATAAACTAGGCTGGATAGTTCAAGCGGTATCAGGCAGTCAGGGTCGCACGACGTGCGCTTAGCTGAAATGTAAGCCCCTGCCTGCGCGGCGTGGTGGCCAACGGCGGATGGCGAGGGCAGGGCCGGGTTTGGCACCGGACCGAGGTCGACCTCCTCAGACAGCTGACCGTCCCACCGGGGCCATTCGTCGATGTCACTCGAAAACCACCCGCATCGCGGGCATGCGTTGTTAATCACCCCGCGAAACATAGATTGATGGTCACCTCATTAGTTGAAGCGCTGGTGGTGGTGGGCGCTCAAGTCCTCGCAGCCGGTGTGGTCGACAGGCCCCGCCCTGCATCCCCCGCAATTGTGGATTCTCGCGGTGGATTCTCGCGGACTCCATCGCAATTGGCAGCAACGTCATGCCGTTAGTGTAAGCGGCGAAGGTTGCTTCGTCGACGTGGATCGCGATCTCGCGGGAAGAGAAGGCGGCGGCGGCGGCGGCGTCAGGGGAGGCGGCGGCGGCGGCGAGGGCGGCGCATCCAGGCACGGGGCAGAACACCGCGCCACCCAGCTCCAGGCGGCGGCGCGCATTGCCCGTCGCCGCCGCCGCCGACGCTGCCGAGGCCGCCGTGTAAGGCCCGGCAATTATAACCTGATATTTTGATCGATTTCCTGCCCCGCCGGCCAGGCTAGGCCTGCTGCTTTGCACCCCCGGGGATCTGACCATAGCTCCAGCGCCGTCGAATGCCGGCAGGACGTCTTGCTGATCCGATCCAATCAATGCGTAGATCATGCGAGGCGCGCGCGCTAAGGCCGCCCGCGCAGCCGCGCTGCAACCGGCAAACACAGGTGCTAGTTACCTGTCCGGCGTCTCTCACCCGGGCCTTGCCAGCAGGTCCGTAAGAAGCAACGCCTCGACGCGCGCGTGCACATGCCCCCCCAGGCAGCCGGAGCCGCCCGCGTTGCCGCAGACGAAGTGCGGCCTGGAGCCGCTGCACGATACGCCGTGCGAGGGAGCGAAGTGGTCCAGGCACACGACGCACTGAACGCGTTCGGCAAGGGGATAACCTGGCGGCGCCTCAAGCTCAACCCCAGCGTTGTTGCTGGTGCTGCAGCTGCTGTCGTTATTTCCGGTGTCGGCGGCCACCGTCTCGGCCGCCGTCAGCGCCGCCGTGGCCGCCGCCGCTGTGTGCGTGTGGTCCGAGCAAGATAGGGTATTGCCCATTAGCCCGACAGTAGCTCGGGACACTGCGTCCGGCCCTTGATGGACTGATGCTCTGATGGACGGAGGCAACACGGAGGTCGTTGTGAAGGTGATTACTGTTCACTTGGCCTTCACGAGAACACACTCGGTGTTGTCATTTTCATCGGGAAGCCAAGAAAAATAAGTCTCCGGAGACAGCAACCCTGCTTTTGGAGCATACCCGGCCTAATTGTAGTCGCTTGCCTCACTCCCCCACGCGCGTGCCACCGCCGGCCCCGCCGAGGCGCTCCGCCCCCGCGATCCAAGACGATCATGTCGAACATCAACCCCACGATCCTGCACAACGCGTGCGTGAACGGCGATGCCGCGGCGGTGCGCAGGCTGCTACCCGCGGGCGGCACGCCTCGCAACCTCAGTGGGCAACGCTTCCAGTTCCTCGATGCCAAGATAACACCGCTCATGGCGGCGGCCTCTCGCGGGCACACGGAGATCGTGCGCATACTGCTACAGCGCGCGCGCAACACCATCGTGGACCAACTCAGCACGGTCGGCGTTACTGCGCAGATATTGGCGGCGCAGTACCACCACGTCGATATCCTGCAGGTGTTGGCTGACCACGGTGCCAACGTTAGCCTCGCCGACCGCCAGGGGAACACCGCCCTGATCCTCGCCGTCGCAAAGCTCGACCCCAACGCGCGTCCCCGCGACCTCGACCCCGACGGCGCGCGACAGCTCGCAACCGTGACGGCGCTGATTCGGCTCGGCGCGGGTACGTGGTCTCTTCCGCGCGCCCCCGTCCACCCAGCCCTTCCTGACCCAACCGCGCAAGTCTTTGATGACCTAACTTTTCACCCTAAGATTTCGGTCACTCACGGGTGGTCAGGCTGTGGTCGTTCTAAAACCCGTCCGTACTCTATTGTTCCTCGCAGCCCCCGACGATGTCGACCCCAA
>Ga0307489_10000295_pt1 | contig 28982 bp, 51 predicted proteins | sample SB12metaG_FD_202247 | JGI IMG/M metagenome (GOLD analysis project Ga0307489, IMG submission 202247) | Sea-ice brine microbial communities from Beaufort Sea near Barrow, Alaska, United States - SB 1.2 | ecosystem: Environmental > Aquatic > Marine > Coastal | place: USA: Alaska | collected... | reverse complement strand
CATAATTTAGAGATATAGCCAACTCGAAAACTATGACTAGTAATATTCGATTGATCAGGAAGACTTTTCGAGACAGAACGCATTACTTTATTTACATCTTTTGTAATTGTTTCACGGCTAAGCATTTGATCATGCTTTGATTCAGAAGTAAATATATATGAATACCCATTTTTCATTAGGAAAAGAAATTCAAAATGTTTTTTTCTCTCTTCCACTAATTTTCTCCCTTCACGAGTTAAAAAAGCTTTATGGTTAGGAGGCCCTCGTTTCGAACGATCGATCCCAATCCAATACGATTCTAGTAATGTTTGAAGCTGATGAACTTTCAAAGGTAAGAGTTCGTTGATTCGAATTCCAGTTACCGTTAGCAGACAAAAAGCAATTCTTAATCTTACCAAGGTATAACTCGGACTTTCGGCTGCTTGGATCAGTAACCGATAAATTTTAGGTGTGATTGGTTGACGTTTTGGTAACCGTTTTCGATTGGCACGAGCTTCTTTTCGAGCCGCCTTTTCTTCTCGTTTTTTCTTGAGTACATTGAATTTTTTTTCAACTCTTTCTAATTGCTGACTTAGTTTCTTATTGAACTTTAGAAGTTCACTATTTTGGGTCGCTAATACAATAAAGCCTTATCGCAGATCTTTTTGATTTAGTTTTTGGCCATCTAATATCAGTTCCAGATCAGACCGGATTTTACTGTATTCCTCTTCCTTCCGTTTTTTCAGTTTATTGAAATCCTCCTGCTTTAGTCCAGGTAGAGAAAGAACTTTACTAATTTTTTCTGTCATAGATTCTCCTTAGAATTTCCAGGAAAATACTCTTTCATTTTGCTGAAAATATTTTGGACCAAATCTCTTAATTCCTCTTCACTAAATTCGTGATTTTCGCGAAGGCTTGGATCTGGGCAGTATCTATCAAAAAATGAAACTAGTCTGTCAATTAGATCACCAAACCCTTCACATTTTGGATTAGGCTCCAAAAGAATTAATTGGCCCATTTAACCATTTTGCTATCAATTCAAAATATTGTTCTCTATTTTCCGAGTGTAAGTGAAAAATTAGCATAGCTGAATATCCTTCTAACTTGAAAAAATTTTCGTCAGGTCTAGATTCAAGAAGTTTTAAAAACTCTTCATCTGAAAAACTTGTTTTTGGACCTTTTAGTTTTGTAGAATCTTTTAGTAAGGTTAAATGTTTCTTTTTGTTATACTGCATAATTTAATTTTTATAATTTTAAATCGAAAAAATTACAAGTTGTGTCTTCTGTTAGATTAGACTGCATTTTAACAATTGATAACATAAATTTCAAAAAAATATGACGGTCATCCATTTTGATACCGAAAATTTAGTAGTTAATTGGATATCTTTCAACATTCGAGGGTTGATAGATCCACGAATGATTGCCCGTTCTCTGCTTTACCATTTTAGCTCACTTATTACAATGGACGATCAAGACAGTATTCAATTTTATAACCCTAGAAATAATTACAATGTTTCCTTACGTCACTATAATAGTAACTGGGTCGGAACTCAGATTATTCTCTCTAGAAAAAATGCCGTTTATTTTTATACTAATTATCTTTAGTGCTATTTTGGTTTCCAAACCGATTTCCTACGAAACGTTGGCTTACCATATTAATCAACGCGAGGAAACTGTTTTAAAGGTTTTAGTATTAACACCTGGTGGAGGTCAGGGAGAAAACTCGATAGAAACCAATTTTGTTCCCCCAAATAGTGGTTCAAGAACATCAACTAGTTCAGGTTAAAAAAATCCGCAATCGAAACCTCAAAAAGATCAAACAAAAGACAATATTGGTCAGAAATTGATGTATAAACAACTGGGTGATCCTGGCGCTGGTAATATTAATGAGAATTTATTAGAAATACCAGATATGAAAGATAGAATTAGTGATCCACAATTTTGGAATGAGGTTCAAGACCCGGAACTAGAAAATTCAAGGAATGAATTAAGTCCAAAAGAAGCGTCAGTTTCTAGCCCACCAACTTATCAATGGACAAAAAAAAGTCTAAAAGAAAATACCTTTCTTGAAGAACAACGCCAACCATTCGTGTTTAAGGACTGGGAGGGTGACACAAAGACTATAAAGGGAAAGGAACTTAAAAAATCAGTATTTTCTCATGGGATTCAAGCTGGAATAAAACTTCCGGAGGATTTGGTCGAATACCCAACTCAACTAGATCCAACAAAATATCAACGAAAGGATTGCAGTAGAATTACTGATAAAAATGCAGGAAAATTTTCAAACAAAATTGTTGACATTACAACCTCAAGAATGGTAAAATAAAAAATTATTAGTAATATCATGAATATTAAAAATATTTTTGAGAATGATCAAAACCAATCTATTAAATCATTAGAATTTTTCTTTTTTCTAAACGAAATTTACTTTTCTTTGTTGAAAGACCATAACAGTGAAAATAATCAAATACAAGAATTTATAGATATAATAGGCAAAAATTATTACTGGCAGTCTTATAAAATTCAAAATTATACAACTAATTTACGCGATCACGTTTTTTGGCAATCTAGTGAAATTTATTTAGAAAACATGAAAAAATTTGTTTCTCACAAATGTCGTGCGTCAGATTTTGCATGTACGGTTTATTTTTTTATTCGAAATGATATCAAGGAATCCAAATGTTTAATAAGATATTTTGAAAAGCAATCAACATTAGAATTAAATCCAAAAATTTTTCAATTTTCAAAGATCATTAGTGATTTTGAATTTATTTTGGAGGGTTTTATCCCTAATACAACAACTAATTTAACAGAAGATGAATTAAGACAAATAGTGAAAAACGTTTTACCCAAAGTTCAAAAATATTTCATTGACGAAATTTAATTAATAGTTAAATTAGTTGTCTTTCTTAAAAAGATTATTGCAGCTGTTTAGGAAATTTTTTCTCACTTCGCGATTCTCAATCTTTAACAAAAAACTTTGTCTTGTATCAAAAGTATTAGGCAAAGTTTTAGGATTTTGATAATTTTCGTAAGAGCCGGTCCCATTGAAATAATCCGACGCATCTTTTTCTTGAACTGTCAGGAATTTCAGCGCGAATTTATCTGAGATACGAAGTTTTCTCGCTTCTTGAAGCTTTGCTTGTCCTGATTTGTAAAATTTCTCTTATTCCTTTTAATAACCGACACGATCGGGCCAATCAGGAAAAAGGTTTTTTAGTAAAATTTTCCTACCAATACTATTTCGATCTATCGAATCTTTACTACCTGCTCGTAAAACTAGAACTTCTTGTCGAATAGGTTTCTTTTCATTCCGAACAACATCTTGATATGAAGTTGTCGTACACATCAATAGGATTACAAATAAAAACAATGAGATTTTATTTTTCATTCTAGAATTTCTATATTATTATTATAAATTATAGACTCATTATAAACTTTAAAAAAGTTTATAATAAGTTGTCCTAAATAAAAAATTATTTAAGATAAACAAATACGATAAAATATTCCAGCAGGTAAATCTGCTTTTGATAATAAATCAAAAATAGGAACTTCTGAATTGTAATAAATTTCTAAAACTCGTTTATGCGTTCTAATCTCAAAATGCTCTCGCGAATCTTTATCAACATGGGGCGATCTTAATACACAATAAATGCGTTTCGAAGTTGGTAATGTAATAACTCCAATCGAATTTAAGGAAGTATTTTGTAAGATGTTGATTATTTTTTGGCATGAAGAAACTAAAAGTTCATGATTAAAAGATTCTAATCTTACACGAATTTTTGCATTCGTTTTTATTTCCATAAAAATTTTAAACTATTTAATAATGTTAGAAACTACACCTGCTCCAATTGTACGACCACCTTCACGAATCGCAAATCTCATACCATCTTCAATTGCTACAGGGTAGATTAATTCAGCCGTCATTTTGATACGATCTCCTGGCATTACCATTTCAACTATTGTACCATCATCTGCTGTAAATTGTGTAATTGCACCCGTTACATCAGTTGTTCGTACGTAAAATTGTGGTCTATAACCGGTAAAGAATGGAGTATGACGGCCACCTTCATCCTTTGTTAAAACATAAACTTCTGATTCAAAAGCGGTATGTGGAGTAATAGTACCTGGTTTTGCTAATACCATTCCACGTTCTATATTTTCACGTGTAACACCACGTAATAAAATACCAACGTTATCACCGGCAAAACCTTCATCTAAAGTTTTTTGGAACATTTCGATTCCTGTAATTGTTGTTGTTTGTGTATCACCAACACCGACGATTTCAACACTATCACCAACTTTAATAATTCCACGTTCAATACGACCAGTTGCAACTGTACCACGACCAGTAATTGAGAAAACATCTTCAATTGCCATTAAGAAGGTTTTTTCTATGTCACGTTCTGGTGTTGGGATATACTCATCAACAGCATCCATTAATGCATAAATTTTATCAACCCATGGATTATCACCACGTTTAAGTTCTGGGTTTGATGAAATAGCTTCAATTGCTTGTAATGCTGAACCTGAACAAATTGGAATATCATCACCTGGGAAATCATATGCAGATAATAATTCACGAACTTCCATTTCTACTAATTCTAAGAGTTCTTCATCATCAACTTGATCTTGCTTATTTAAGAATACAACAATATCTGGAACACCTACTTGTTTTGATAATAAAATATGTTCACGTGTTTGTGGCATTGGACCATCAGCAGCTGAAACTACCAAAATTGCACCATCCATTTGTGCTGCACCCGTAATCATATTTTTTACATAATCCGCGTGACCAGGACAATCTACATGAGCATAATGACGATTTTTTGTCTCATATTCAACGTGTGCAGTATTAATTGTAATACCACGTGCTCTTTCTTCCGGAGCACCATCAATATCTGAATACGCTTTGTAAACACAATTTCCATCTAATGATAATGTAGCAGTAATTGCTGCAGTTAGAGTTGTTTTTCCATGATCTACGTGACCAATAGTACCAATATTAACGTGTGGTTTTGTACGTTCGAATTTTTCACGTGCCATTATAAAATTCCTTTCAATTTTTTACAAATTATATTTTATTTTTAAGCTTTTAGCGAGGGAATAGATACTTCATTAACACTTTTATTGACTGTAACTATTAAATTTCCAATAATATTTTTAACCGCCAATAATCTTTACTTTTTACTTCGAATTTCGTCGTAGAATCGAATGATGGTTTTCTTATTGCAAAAATTAGTACATAAAGTACTTAATTTTCTTACAATAAGAAAGTTATAATATCGTGGAATAGTTTTTTTACAATATTGGTTAAGCTATTTTTGTATCAAATATTAAATTTATGACGAGTGTAAAAAAAACAATCTCGTTAAATTTGAAATCAATATCTGAAATGCGCAAAAGCTTTATTTGCTTCTGCCATTTTATGAGTTTCTTCTTTTTTTTTAATAGTATTACCTATATCATTAGCTGTGTCAATAATTTCATTAGCTAATTTAATTGACATACTTCTTCCAACTCTTTGATTCGCATATTTAATAATCCAACGTAAAGATAAATTTGTTGCTCGGAATCCACTAACCTCAACGGGAACTTGATAAGTGGAACCACCAACTCTTCGCGCTTTAACTTCAACAATTGGACTGGCATTTCGTATTGCTCGTTCAAACACACTTAATGGATCTTCATTTGTTTTCTTTTTTATAATTTCAAATGCTTGATACACAATATTCTTTGCAATAGTTTTTTTCCCCGACTTTAAGATTCGACTAATAAGTAAACTAACTAGATAACTATTATAAATAGAATCAGTTTGTGGAAAACGTTTTTTTGAAATATTTCGACGAGACATAATATAGTTAATAAATCCTTTTTTATCGAATTAAATTTATAAATATTTTGTTATTAAGTATTAGATTTTGGTTTTTTAACACCATATTTCGAACGACCTTGTGTTCGATTTTTAACACCACCAGTATCTAATGCACCCCGGATAATATGATATCGAACCCCAGGTAAATCTTTAACTCGGCCACCACGAATTAAAACAACGGAATGTTCTTGTAAATTATGTCCAATTCCTGGAATATAAGCTGTTACTTCAAATCCCGAAGTTAAACGAACCCTTGCCACTTTTCGAATAGCTGAATTAGGTTTTTTAGGTGTTGTTGTATATACCCTTGTACAAACACCTCGTCGTTGGGGGCAATTTACAAGCGCGGGGCACTTTGTTTTCTTTTTAATGTGTATACGTCTTGAACGAACTAATTGTTGTATAGTTGGCATAAAATTTTAGAATTATCTATAAATAAATTTTGCAGATTATTGATCAGTAGAATTTAAACCATATTTTTTCATAAATCGTTCCACTCGACCTTCACTATCAATCATAACTTGTGATTTTGTATAAAACGGATGATTGGCTAACCAGATATCAATTTGTAATTCAGGTTTTGTGGAACCAATTAAACAAAGTGGTTTACCATCACATAAAATCGGTGTTTCTTTAAACCAAGTAGGATGTATATCAGATTTTGGCATATTTTTGTACAAATAAAATTTAACGTTTTGAAAATTGTGGAGCTTTTCTAGCTTTTCGTAAACCATATTTTTTACGTTCTTTAATACGTGCATCACGTGTTAAAAAACCAAGTGGTTTTAAAGTTGTTCGGTTTTTTTTGTCCATTTTACATAACTGTCTCGCCACTCCTAATTGAATAGAATGCGCTTGACCAGTAAGTCCACCCCCGTTAACTATTGCTATAATATCGAACTGTTTTTCTAACTCTAATTCTTCTAATGGTGCCCAAACAGTATTTAAATAAGTGTCGTTATATTGTAAATATTTATCACCTGAAATTTTATTAATGGTTAAATTTCCTTCACCAGGAACAAGGAAAACTCTTGCAATTGATTGCTTACGTTTCCCAAGACCAATATGATCTTTTTTAAAAATTAATTCTACCATGGTTATCTTTATTATTATTATTTTGAATCATTATTTAGTCTAGTATTAATTTTAATTAATTATTAAAAGTATCTAATTGAATACTAGAATAAACATTAGAAATATCAATTTCTATCGGATTTTGTGCTTGATGAGGATGGTTTTGATCATTATAAATATTTAACCGCGTCATTAACCTTTTTTTTTCAGTTGTAGCTAACATACCCTTTACTGCTCGCTCAATCGTTAATTTTGGAAGACAATCAGATACATTTTTTATTTTTAAAGAGTGGCCAGGTCGACCAGGATTGTAAACAAGATAATGTTTACTATTTTCATTTAAAATTATTGAATCAGCGTTTATTAAGACTATATAATCGCCAGTATCAATTGAAGGATGGTAATGTGGTTTTATTTTCCCCTTAAGTAAAGCAGTAATAATCGTTGCAAGTCGACCTAATGTTTGTCCTTTACAATCAATTAGAAACCAATTACGATTTTTGTAATTTTTAGTTGGTAAAAATGTTTTATTTAGTGAATTCATAATTTTTTTATTGAAAATAAATAAATAAGAATATGAATTATTTTAAAATAATCCCTAATTTATTTTTTAATGTAGAAAAAACTTCATCTGCTGATTTTCGCCCAAAATTTTTAAGTTCTTGTAATTTTTCTGGAGAATATTGTAATAAGTCTCCAACAGTATCGATTTGAGCTTTTTTTAGACAATTATAGGCTCGAACAGACAATTGTAATTCTTCAATTGCAATATTAGTGTAAGGTTCAATACTGATTGAAGGAGTTTTAACTTCTAATGGATTTCTTTCATTTTCATTATTATTAATTAATGAAGTAAATAAATCAATAATAACTTGCGATGCAGATTTAAGGGCTTCATTTGGTGAAATACTACCATTTGTCCAAATGTCAAGGAATACTCGTTCACTTATGTTATTAGAATTATCATAAACATTTTCTATTTTAAAATCGACCTTTTGAACAGGCATAAAAATAGTGTCAAGTTGTAGATAATTCTCAGTTCCTTCTAAAAAAGTTTGAGATGCTAGTTGATAACCATTTCCATATTCAAATTTAAATTCAATTTCCAGAATATTAGAAGTAGAAATCGTTGCAATGTAATGATTTGGATTTATAATTTCTAGATTTGACGGTAATTGAATTAAATCTGCAGTAATGACAGCTGGTCCTTGAATTTTTAAACGACCAAACTGTACATTTTCTGTGTTACTTTTAAAAACAATTCCTTTTAAATTTAATAAGATTTCAAGTATATCTTCTCGAACACCAGGAATAGTTGAAAATTCATGACTTACACCAGCAATTCGGACGGCGGAAATGGCTATACCATCCAAATCACCTAAGAGTACTCGCCTTAATTGATTTGCAATCGTTATTCCTTGCCCCGATCTTAAAAAATTTATCAGAAATTGTCCATGACAAGCACCCGATTCAATCTTTTCTGATTTAAGACATTTAATAGAAATGTTATCCATATTTTAATTTATTAGAAATAGAAATTCTAAACGCGGCGACGTTTTGGAGGTCGACAACCATTATGTGGAACAGATGTAATATCTTGAATTGCAGTTATTTCAAACCCTGCACCTTCAATTGCTCGAATTGCAGTCTCACGACCTGATCCTTGTCCTTTGACTAAAATTTCGACATTTTTCATTCCAGTACTTAGTGCTTCTAAAGCTGCTTTTTCAGCAGCCGTTTGAGCGGCAAAAGGGGTACTTTTTCGAGCTCCTTTAAATCCTGCGCTTCCTGCTGAAGCCCATGAGATAGTATCACCAGTTAAATTAGTGATTGTTACAATTGTATTATTAAATGTCGATTGAATATGAACAACACCACTTGTAAAACTATTTTTATCTTTTTTCGTATTTGATTTTCTCGTTGTTTGTGCCATATAAAATTTTTTTTAAATAAATCCCATTACGAATAAAGTTATTTTTTCTTGCCAGTAACAGTTTTCTTTGAACCACGTTTTGAACGAGCATTTGTTCTAGTTCTCTGACCACGAACGGGTAAATTATTTCTATGTCTTTTTCCTCTGTGACAATTTATTTCATTTAATCGCTTTATATTTAAACCATTAAATCTTCGTAAATCACCTTCTAGTGTTAAATCTGCTTCTTCTAACGTTTGACGTAAAATTACTGCTTGTTCTGTAGTTAAATCATTAACTCGTGTTTCAGAATCAATGTTTGCAGTTTCAATAATTTTTTTTGCAGATGTAAGACCAATTCCATGAATATAAGTAAGAGCGTACGCAATTTTTTTATTTCGTGGTAAATCAACCCCAACTAATCTAACCATTTTCTAAACTCCTTTTAAATATTATCCTTGACGTTGTTTATGTTTTGGATTTGGACAAATTACCATAATTTTACCATGTCGTTTAATTACTCGACATTTATCACACATTTTTTTTACTGAAGGACGAACTTTCATTTTTTGATTTTTAAATAATAATTTTAATTTTATTGATACATATTGTTATAGACATTTGAATAGTAAATATTATTAATTTCACGAATTAGGTCTAAAACTACCCCAGCTAAAATTAACAAAGAAGTTGTACTTAATCCATTAAGACCTGTAATATTTAAAGTTGATTCAATAAAATTGGGTACTATTGTTATAGTAGCAAGCATTGTTGCTCCAATTAAAGTTATTCGTTTTATGACTTGTTTTAAATAAAAAGTAGTTTGTAATCCAGGTCGAACACCTGGTATTGTTACAGCCATTTTTTGTAATTGATCTGAAATATCTTTTGGATTTAAAACAATTGACGAATAAAAAGAACTAAATGTCAAAATTAGTACAAAGTAACCAATCCAATAAATAAATTTAAAAGACGTGAGAAAATTCAACCAAGGAAATATTCCTAAATTAATAATATAATTCGGAATTACTAAAATAGCCGTTGTTAAAATAATTGGCATAACTCCAGCTTGGTTAAATCGTAATGGAAGATAATTATTTACCGCATCTTGCAATGAAGCTTGATTTAATTGTTTTGATGAAATTAATGGAACTTTTCGAATACCTTCTTGTAAAAAGACGATTCCATATAATGAAGTGAAAACTAATAAACCAAGTGCTATTCCGGAAAAAATAGTAAAATTTTCACTATTTTCGATAATTACCTTTTTACAAAGATTTGGTAAATTTGAAATAATATTTGTATAAATAAGTAAAGATGCTCCATTGCCTAATCCATAATCAGTAATTAATTCACTTAACCAAAGAACTATCATTGCTCCAGTAGTTAACCAAAGAACTATTTCTAAGGCTAAAGTATAATTCCAATCGAATAGTATTTGTTTTAAATATAAAGTTACGCCGACACTTTGAATAACAGCCCAAATTAATGTTATAACCCGTGTTAAACGACTGATAGAACGACGGCCTTCAAAATCACCTTCTTTTTGAAGTTTTGCAAGTTTTGGCGAAAATCCTAGAAGTAACTGAACTAAAATTGTTGCATTAATATATGGAAAAATGTTCAAAGTAAATAAACCAATGACAAAAGTATTATCACCAGAAAATGTACTTACTACACTTTTTGTTACAGAATGCCGTTGAATATAAAATGCTAAATCACTATGATTTATTCCAGGAACAGGAAGAAATGTTCCAACTCGAATTAATAATAATATTCCAAGACTAAATGATAAGCGGTTTAATAAAACATCTCTAATTTCTTTGTTAATTTTCACTATTCTATTCTTATGATATTTATGAAATTATCCTACATTTAAATCACGTTTTTTTACTACTTGTGATTTTGTAGTTAAATTATTTAAAGCGCAAATTGATGCACGAGCATTATTTAACAAATTGTTTGATCCTAATTGTTTTGCGATAACATTTTTAACACCAGCTACTTCTAAAACAATGCGAACTGCTCCACCTGCAATTACCCCTGAACCTTCGATTGAAGGTTTCATGAATACTTTACAAGCTCCAAAATCTCCAATAACATTATGAGGAATACTTAAAGATTTTGTGAGTGGAAGTTTTATTAAATTTTTTCGTCCATCAGTTTTTGCTTTTTTAAAAGCATTAACTACATCATCTGCTTTAGCAACACCGACTCCAACTTGCCCATTTTCATCACCAATTACCACAATTGCTCGAAAACTTAATTTTTTACCACCTTTTGTTACCTTAGAAACTCGATCAATTTTGATTAATCGTTCTACTAGTTTCGGTTTCCGCGAATTATTATTGCGACGAGAATTTTTTTTTAACTTATTTACTTTTTTTAAATCACTACTCATAAAATATGTTTAATTTGTGTATTCATTTACAAATTTTAATTTAAAATTGCAAACCACCCGCTCTGGCTCCGTCCGCTAATGCTTTTATCCGTCCATGATATAAGTATGGACCACGATCAAAAACAATTTTTGTAATATTTTGTTTAAAACTTAATTCTGCTAATTTTTCTCCCATAAGTCGAGATGCATCACAATTTCGACCTGTTGATAAAGCAAGTTTAATTGATCTATCTAAAGTTGAACAAGCAAGTAAAGTTTTAGAATTAGTATCATCAATTATTTGTGCATAAATATTTTCATTTGAACGATAAACCGATAATCTTGGTCGTTCAAGTGTTCCTTTAACGTTACCACGTAAAGCTTCACGTTTTAATTTATGATATTTATTAGGTTTTAATTTTTTGTTTTTATTTTTCAATTTTAATAAAGTTTTTTTTGAAAATTTCATAGTTCTAGTTTTTAATTTTTTAAAAATATAAGAAGGTTCTAATTCGATCTAAACAGAATTATAAATGCTTGAGCATTAACCATTTAAAAACAAAGTTGATTAACTCTCTTATTTTCCAGATTTTCCAGCTTTGCGGATAATTTGTTCATTTTTATATAAAATTCCTTTACCTTTATAAGGTTCTGGACGCCGCCAAGCTCTTATATTAGCTGCAAATAATCCTAATAATTCTTTATCGCATGATTTTAAATTGATAGTTGTATTCTGAACAACCTCAACCGAAACTGTTTCTGGAATTTCAATTTTAACCGGATGACTATAACCTAAGTTTAAAATGATCTCTTTACCTTGAACGGCAGCTCTATAACCAACGCCTTTTAAAATAAGAGTTAACTGAAATTGTTCAGAAACTCCAACAATCATATTGTTAATTAAAGTTCGATATAAACCATGTAGTGAACGAAGGTTTCGGGTATCAGTTTTTAAACTTACTCTTAAAACACTTTTATCTTGTTGAATTCCAATCGTATTTGGGATTACTGTTTGTAAAGTCCCAAATTTTCCTTTAACAATAATTTCTGATTCACTATAATTAACATCAACATTTTCCGGAATAGCGATTGGTAATTTTCCTATACGTGACATTTTAGAAACTCCTTATTTACCAAATATAACATAAAACTTCACCTCCAATACCCAATTCTTTAGCTTTTAGATTCGTCATTACGCCTTTTGAAGTAGACATAATTGCAATTCCTAAGTTATCTAAAACTCTAGGTAATTTTTTTGAATTTGCATAAACTCGCAAACCGGGTTTACTTACCCTTTCAATTTTACAAATAACCGATTTTCGAGACTTACCAGTATATTTTAATGAAAGCAATAAATAATTTACGTTATTTTCTTTATAACTTTCAAAATCTTCAATAAACCCTTCTTCCTTTAAGATATCTGCAATAGCTAAAGACATTTTTGTAGCAGGAATCTGAACAATTTGATGCTTTACCATATTCGCATTTCTGATTCTTGTTAACATATCTGAAATAGTATCTGTTACCACAGTTCTCTCCTTATAAAGTAGATTTTTTCATTTATTTATTCTTGTGACCAACGTTTACGTTTTAAATGTTTTTTCTTATCCCAAACTTGATTTAACTCACTAAATGAAGAATATTTTTCATAATATCCGCAATCATTTAATGGGAATCGTAAAAATTTGAATAAAATCATTCCATTTAAAATTTTATCCATAGATTTTGAATGATATTTTGGAGAAGAATGTTCTAAAACGATGTTAATTGTAAAACCTTGATTTTGCTCCACATCTTCATAATTAATTTCCGGGAAAATTAATTGTTCTTTTAAACCAAATGTATAATTTCCAGCTTTATCAAAACTTCTTAAAGATAAACCGCGAAAATCACGGATTTGAGCAAACGTAAAGAATAGTAATTTTGTTAAAAAGGCATACATTTTTTCTCCTCTTAACGTTACACTTAAACCTAATTCCATATCTTCACGAATTTTAAACCCAGCAATAGCTTTTTTTGATCTTGTAATAAGAGGTTTTTGTCCCGCAATTTTTTCAAATTCTTCAATATTTTTTTTCAAAATATTTGTATTCTGCGCGGCTAAGCCAAGTCCACGATTAATTTGAATTTTTTTTAATTTTGGAACAGTATGAGGATTTCTAAATCGTGTAGGACTATTTTTTATTAAAATCGGTTTAATTCCTTCTTCATACTCTTTTTTGATATCTCCAAGTAAATTATGAATATCAGCAATTTCTTCTAATGAATGTTGATTTAGCATATTTTAAGATACTTCTTTTAAATTTAATTTGACATTTGAATGATGAATCGGTGCTTCAAATTGTTTAATTTCACCTATCTCATTTTCTGTATTTGGTTTAAGATGTTTAAACTTAAAATTAATTCCTTGTACTAGAATTTTTCCTGTTTTTTGATTAATTTTAATAATTTCGCCTGTTTCATTTTTATGAAACCCTGAAATAATTGTTACTGTATCACCAATTTTAATTGGCATTTTTTGTTTTTTTAACATTTATAAAACCTCCGGTGCTAATGATACAATTTTAGAAAAATTTCTATCACGAATTTCACGAGCAACAGGACCGAAAACACGCGTCCCACGAGGGTTATTATCCATGTTGACAATTACGGCTGCGTTATCATCAAATCGGATGTACATACCATCTTGTCGACGAATAGTTTTTTTAGTTCTTACTACAATTGCTCGAATTATATCAGAACGTTTAATAGGCATATTCGGTATAGCTTCTTTAACAACTGCAATTATTGTGTCACCAATTTCTGCATATTTTTTGTTTCCACCTAATATTCGAATACACATCACTTTTTTAGCACCTGTATTATCGGCTACTGTTAAAATTGTTTGAGGATAAATCATAAAATATCATTTAACTTATTAACGATGATTTTGAAAGAATTTCAATTAACTTCCAACGTTTTCTTTTACTTAATGGTCGACATTCTTGAACTAAGACTTGATCACCAATACTACATTGCTCCAATTCATCATGAGCTAAATACTTCTTAGTTTTTATTAGAGTTTTAGAATATATTGGATGTGGATACCGATTTTCAATTTTTACCACAATAGTCTTTTGCATTTTATTACTAATTACAATACCAATTTGTTGCTTTACTGGCATTTAAAACTCCTTAATTTTCTGTTGAATAGTGTAAATTTTTTGCCAATTAATATCAATCTATAATTAACTTAGTAGTTTAATCTTTTTGCTTAGGGTTTTCTAGTCTTAAGCTTAAAAGTGTTTTTAATTGAGCTAGTCGACGTTTTGTATGCTTTACTTCGTGTGATTTAAAACTTTGACGAGTTGCTTTTTTAAAACGTAAGTTAAATAATTCATTTTCAGTTCCAACAATTGCTTCAGATAGTTCTGGATTTGAAAGTGAAATAATATCAGTAAATTGAGGGACACCCATATTTTATTTAATATTGTCTTTAATAATAAACTTTGTTTTTAATGGTAATTTATAAGAAGCCAAATTGAATGCCGCCTTAGCCACTTCTTCAGGAACTGAACTAATTTCAAATAGAATTGTTCCCGGTTTTACTACAGCAACCCAATAATCTACAGCACCTTTACCAGAACCCATTCTTGATTCAGCTGCTCGAGCAGTAACAGTTTTATCTGGGAAAATTCTAATCCATAACTTCGCTCCACGTTTTGTATAACGTGTAATTGTTCGTCGAGATGCTTCAATTTGACGCGACGTAATCCAATTTGGTTCTAAAGCCTGAAGGCCAAAATCTCCAAAGCAAATTTCGTTTCCACGAGTAGCTTTTCCTCGCATACGTCCGCGATGATATTTTCTATATTTTGTTCTTTTTGGACTTAACATAACAAATTAATTTAATAAAAATATAAATTTTTTTCATTAGTAAACATTTTTTACCTATTTAGATAAAATTTCACTCTTGAATAACCAAACTTTAATCCCTAAAACACCATAGATAGTATTAGCTTCTTTCGTTGCATAATCAATATCTGCACGTAATGTTTGTAAAGGAACTCGACCTTCTCGAATCCATTCACTTCTCGCCATTTCAGCTCCATTTAAACGTCCTGAAACTTGAATTTTTATTCCATTTACATTCTGTTTTTGAGCTTTTTGTAATGCTTCCCGAATAGCTTTTCTAAAAGCAATACGTTTTTCTAATTGTTCAGCAACTAAATCAGCAAGAAGATTCGCATCTAGATCAGCATTTTCTACTTCAGAAACGTGAATCGTAACTTGACGACTAACTGGTAATAGTTTTTTAATATTGTTTAATAAATTTTCAATTCCGGCACCTAAATCACCAACTAATATACCCGGTTTTCCAGTTTCAATATTTAACTGAATTTGATCATTTAAGCCATTCCGACATATTTTAACATTCGCAATACTATTTGCTTTTGCGATCGTATGAATGTATGTTCGAATTTTATCATCTTCTTCTAAGACATTAGCATATTGATTGAAATTAGCGTACCATGTAGATTTATGTTCCTGCGTAATACCTAATCTAAATCCTAAAGGATGTGTTTTTTGCCCCATAGAATTAATCCTTTTAATTTAAAATAAATTTATTATTTAATTGTTTTCTTTCATAACAACCGTAATATGACAGGTTGGTTTTAAAATTTTGTACGCTCTTCCTTGAGCACGTGGTCTAATTCTTTTTAATTTGGGTCCTTCATCGGCAAAGATTTCATCAATTATCAATTTTTTTTTATCTAATCCATAATTGTGTTTTGCATTCGCTGCAGCTGAATGAACTACTTGCCAGATTGGCCCACCCGCATCATAAGGTAAAAATTCTAAAATCATTAGCGCTTCTTGGTATGAGCGACCTCGAATTTGGTCTAAAACTCGTCTAATTTTATGAGGAGACATTCGAATATATTTCGCTACTGCTTTTACTGGTTGAGGGTTTGACATAAATAATTATTTTTAATATGTAGTATAGTATTCAATACATGTAGAAATAGACGTTTAAAAAATTAATAATTTAAAGTTTTTTAATTTTTCGATATATTGAGTAATATGTACTTTTAATTAAATTGATAAAAAAATAACTTTCGTTGAAAACTTTCAAACAATATTAGAATTTTACCATAATGATTCTTTTTTCTTAATAGGTATTCTAGTTTTGTATAAAAGTTTGATTGTTATATAACTAAATTGCTCAGAATTTTTAGAGTCATTAGTTAAAAACTTATTAATTTTTGCTGTTTCATTAATATAAATTTCATGAATCCATATATCAAAAAAGTTAATAGAAAGATTATTCTGTAATGAAATAATAGGTGAATATAAAATTGCTAAAAGATTATCGCGTTCAATTGGATTAGCTTTTAATAAATATAAAATATCGTCAATAGCGTAATAAAGATACTTTTTTTGAAAACTATTTAATACCAGTTTTGCAATTGAGGATAATTTTTTTTCGTATTTTATTTGAAAAGTTTTAGATGTAATTTCATTAGAATTAGGATATTGAAGTGGTTTTCCTTCACTTCGATTATTTGATTTACGTTTTTTTATTAGCGGAAGTTTTTCCTTGCATTTACATCTGATATCATATAAAGATCTATGGAATTTTTTGCCTCTGATCAGTTGACGCATTATTTAGTTTATTTAACGTTTTGATTTTCTATCGGCTTTAATATGAGTTTTAAAATTTCTTGTTGATACAAATTCTCCTAGTTTATGTCCAACTAATTGATCGGAAATAAAAATAGGTACATGTTGCTTACCGTTGTAAACTGCGATTGTAAATCCAATCATACTGGGTAAAATCGTTGAAGATCTAGACCAAGTTGTAATTGTATCTTTTTTACCAGCTTTGTTTAATTTATTGATCTTTTTCAATAAATGATAGGCAACAAAGGGAGTCTTTTTTAATGATCTTGGCATCTTGAAAATATTGTTATTAATATATTAAATTGCAAAATTATTATTTAAGAGCGTCGGCGAAGAATGTATGAATCACTTAATTTTTTTTTCTTTCTCGTTTTCATGCCTAATGCTGGTTTACCCCATGGCGTTAATGGTCTAGTTCGACCAATCGGTGCTCTTCCTTCACCACCACCATGAGGATGATCACATGGATTCATTACTGAACCACGAACAGTTGGACGTTTACCTAACCAACGAGTTCTACCAGCTTTACCACTTTGTATTAAAAACGCATCATTGTTACTAATTTCGCCAATTGTAGCGAAACATTCTTTACGAAGTAATCTAATTTCTTTAGATGGTAATCGTAAAGTTACATAATCACCTTCTTTGGCTAAAAGTTTTGCCGATGTTCCTGCAGCTCGAACAATTTGTCCACCTTTATTTGGAATTAACTCAATATTGTGAATAGAAGTTCCTAGAGGAATTTCAGTTAATGGTAAAGTGTTTCCAATATTTAATGGTGATGCTGAACCAGATAGAATTTTGTCGCCAACATTTAAATTTTTGCTGTGTAAAATATAGCGTTTTTCACCATCTAGATAATTAATTAATGCGATTCTAGCGTTTCTATTTGGATCATATTCAATCGCTGAAACAATCCCTTCAATCCCGTATTTATTACGTTTGAAATCAATTATTCTATAACGACGTTTGTGCCCACCACCGCGATGACGAATAGTAATAACACCTCTGTTATTTCTTCCTTTATTACGATGATTTTTTTGAATTAAGCTTTTTTCTGGTTTAGTTTTTGTAATTTCAGTAAAAGCTGAAAGTGCTCGGTTACGCGTACCTGGGGTGTATGCTTTATAAAGACGAATACTCATAAACTTTATTATTATTTTTTATTTATTAATTTTCGGTAAATAAGTTTATTACATCACCATCAGATAAAGTTACAATTGCTTTTTTATATTGTGGTTTCCAACCAAGATATTTACCCACACGTTTTTTCTTACGTGGAAGGCGACAAGTATTAACTTTTACAATCTTTACATTAAATAAATCTTCAATTGCAGCTTTAATTGTAATTTTATCAGAATAACGGTCTACAATAAAACTATATTGATTATTTTCTAAAAGTCTCGTCGCTTTATCTGTAATAATAGGATATTTGATAATTTGTGCATTAGAATTAATCACAATAAATCTCCTTTATATCATTTATTGCTAATGGAGTTAATATAATTTGTTTTGCTTTTAACAAACTAAGAGTATTTAGATTAGAAGCCAAAATTAATTCAACATTTTTAAGATTTTGTGTCGATAACTTTAATGCAGTTGTTTTTTTTGAAACAATTACTAATAATTTTTGATCTAAATTAATCGCACAATCTTGACAAATTTTTAGAAAATTTTTTGTCTTAGGTTGTGTAATCTCATTTTCTAAATTTTCAATAATTAATATATTATTTTTTTTGTTGTATAACAAAGTTTGTAAAGCTAATCGTCGTTCTTTTTTATTTAGTTTTAAAACAACGATTTTTGGTTTTGGACCAAAAATTATACCACCACCTTTCCATAAAGGTGAACGGTTTGAACCTGCTCGAGCGCGCCCTGTTCCTTTTTGACGCCATGGTTTACGACCACCACCTCGAACTTCACTACGAGTTTTTGTCGAAGCCGTTCCCTGTCTTTGCGAATTTGAATGTCTTAAAAAATCTTTGTGTAGTAAATAATTTCCTGATTTTTCAAGCACATTTAATTTTAATTCATGGCTAGAATCCAATGATTTTCCATTTATATCTAATGGAGTGTATTTTATAAATTTTTGAACGGTCATACTTTATTTTACTATATTCAATTTTTAATTTGAGTTAGTTTACTCTGAAGGAACAATACTCAATAAATTTCCTGGTTTTCCAGGAACAGAACCTTTTATAACTAAAATGTTTTCTTCTAAATTTATTTGAATAACTTTAAGCTTTTGAATTGTTGTAACTTTATTTCCTAATTGACCCGCCATTTTTTTACCAGGTAAAACACGACCGGGACTTGTTCCCATACCGATTGAGCCGGGTAATCTATGATTTTTTGAACCATGAGTCATTGGACCACGTGTAAAGTTATGACGCTTTTGAAGTCCTGAAAAACCTTTACCAATGCTTTTACCGCGAATATTTACCAGTTGACCTGGTGAAAGTGAGTCGACTTTTAAAATCTGACCGACTTCGAATTCGTTTTGATTAGTAATACGAAATTCTTTTAAATATTTTAATGGTTGAATATTTGATTTTTGTAAATGTCCTAATTCAGGTTGAGTCAATGACTTACTTGAACCATTACCATACCCAATTTGAATCGAGTTATACCCATCCTTTGTTTCTGTCTTCACCTGTGTTACTACACAAGGTCCAACTTTTAAAATTGTAACCGGAATAATATTACCAGATTCATCAAAAATTTGAGTCATTCCAATTTTATTACCTAATAAACCTACACTCACGATAATCCTCCAAATGTATTTTACATTTAATTAACCTTGCTATTTTGAATTCTATAGAATTTGATAAACTAGTTAAAACTAGTGAATCTTAATTATCATGTTAAAAAATTTATTAATTTTTGTCTATAGAAGTTATATATACAATATTATTAAACTTCCTTTTTTACTACGGAGTATTAGGTTTATTAACCTTAGATGCTATAGATTATAATTATCATTAAAGAATAACAAACAATAAAATAACAAAAAGGAAAGAGAAAATGGCAAAGGTTGTAGGAATTGATTTAGGAACGACAAATTCGGTAGTAGCTGCAATTGAAGGTGGTCAACCAAGTGTAATTATAAATGCTGAAGGTTTAAGAACAACTCCTTCAATTGTTGCGTATACTAAAAAACAAGAATTATTAGTAGGGCAAATCGCCAAACGTCAAGCAGTTATTAATCCAGAAAATACTTTTTTCTCAGTTAAAAGATTTATTGGATCTAAAGAAGGAGAAATTTCGGCAGAAGCGAAAAGATTACCCTATAAAGTAACAAAAGATTCAAATGAAAATATTAAGATCAAATGTTCAGCTTTAAGTAAAGAATTTAGTCCAGAAGAAATTTCAGCTCAAGTATTAAGAAAATTAATTAATGATGCAACGAATTATTTAGGCCAAGAAGTAACTCAGGCCGTTATTACTGTACCTGCATATTTCAATGATTCTCAACGACAAGCAACAATGGATGCTGGAAAAATTGCAGGTATTGAAGTTTTACGAATTATTAATGAACCAACTGCAGCTTCTTTAGCTTATGGTTTAGATAAAAAACAAAATGAAACAATCTTAGTTTTTGATTTAGGTGGTGGTACGTTTGACGTTTCAATTTTAGAAGTTGGAGATGGCATTTTTGAAGTTTTATCTACTGCAGGAGATACAAACTTAGGTGGTGATGATTTTGATAAAGTTTTAGTTAATTGGTTAATGGATGATTTTAAAAATAAAGAAGGAATTGATTTAATAGATGATATTCAAGCTTTACAACGTTTAACTGAAGCAGCCGAAAAAGCAAAAATGGAATTATCTACTGTTGAAAAAACAACTATTTATTTACCATTTATTACTGCCGATAAAACAGGTCCAAAACATATTGAAAAAGAATTGACACGAGAAATTTTTGAAAAATTATGTGAAAATTTAATTACTCGTTGTCGGATTCCAGTAGAAAAAGCCTTAAGCGATGCACGACTTGAAAAATCTGATATTAGTGAAGTTGTACTTGTAGGTGGTTCAACCCGTATTCCTGCTATTAAAAGATTAGTTGAAGATTTAACAAATAAAAAACCAAATCAATCTGTTAATCCAGATGAAGTCGTTGCAATAGGTGCAGCAATTCAAGCAGGTATTTTAGCAGGTGAAATTAAAGATATTTTATTATTAGATGTAACACCATTATCATTAGGTGTTGAAACACTTGGTGGAGTTATGACTAAAATTATTGCGCGAAATACAACAATTCCAGTTAAAAAATCTGAAATGTTTTCAACAGCCGTTGATAATCAAACTAATGTAGAAATTCATATTTTACAAGGTGAACGTGAATTAGTGGCTGGAAATAAAAGTCTTGGTAATTTTAGGTTAGATGGAATTCCATCTGCTAAGCGCGGAGTTCCGCAAATTGAAGTTACATTTGATATTGATGTTGACGGTATTTTATCTGTGAAAGCGCGAGAAAAAGAAACTGGTGTAGAACAATCAGTAACTATTCAAGGTGCATCAAATTTAAATGAAAATGAAGTTGATGAAATGTTAGCTGAAGCTGAAAAATATGCTTCTGCTGATAAACAAAAACGCGAAACTATTGATCTAAAAAATCAAGCTGAAACATTATGTTTCGAAGCAGAAAAAGAACTTTCTCTTTTCAAAGACAATATTGATGAAGAAAAACAACAAAATGTTAAAAAATTAATAGAAGAAATTCGACAAAATATTCAGAATAATGATTTTGAATCATTAAAATCGTCTATTGAAAATTTAAAAACAGCTATGAAAGAAATGGTTACTGCAGAACCCCTAACTGATTTTGACCCAGATCTGACGTCTAATTTGAATGATTTATAATTTAGAATTAGTTATGTAGAGTATTTGACTCCAGGAATACTCACCAAAAGTGAATTTCTTTCGTTTGTTAGTCTTGCTATCATTCATTCATATTGTCAGATAAAAATAGTTAAAGAATTTTCGATTGAGAGTTTCCTAGACTCTGTTAATGGTTCATCCCAAACTCAAACTAACCTTAAAAAGTTACTCATTGAATCATTCAATGAAATCCAACATATGGGATTGATTTTAAAGAAATATAAACTACTTTCTAAGAAAGACAAATACCAAATTGTTGATCATTTACAGATAAGACTAGTCCATAAAACTAAATATATTCATTTTTGCGAAAATGTAAATATTTAATAAAATAACTATTCACTAGGATCATTCAGTAATGTCTTTTACTACTAAGTAAGTGTAACTACACTTACTTAGAAAAGATGACAAATTTTACAACTCATTATCTTGAATTCGAATTGGATCTTGTGGAGTAGGAATACCAATGTCCTACTGTTCGGTATCACGGATGAAATCCGTATTCCTAAATTTTTCCGAATACTTCGAGGTTTTACCCCCAATTTTTAAAACACGCTCTACCTCGGAGCCCAGTATTAAGTTTCGGACTTGCTGAAACCTCAAATTTATCACTAAATTCAACTGTTATTAATTTTGTCACATCTTGCATGTTTACAACTTAGTTATAATGAAGAGGTACAGAAATATCTGCGTTCGTAGCGATTCCAATAATTTCGTTAGGACGTAAACTACATTTCGGATTATGCAGTATCTAGTCCGGTAGCGAGCATTCATATCTTTTAGAAAATTCAGGCATAATTACTTTACTACGACTAACCGTAACCGTCTCCAAATCAACACTTACAAGATCAGGTTGGCCAGGTATCCGACGCCTAATGGAATCAACAGAAATAGAAATCACGTCTGTCGGTATTCTGAAAAAAGCAGGCTCTTTTGTATAAAACAGTACAATAATACCAAGGCCTCCTGTCACCAGGCTGATAATAATAGACGCAGGTCCGCTAGCTAAAATTAACGTAGGCAGTGGTATCCCTAAACACACTACTAAAATAATTTTCCTGATTAGCTGATACCAACCTGAAATTTCGATAAAATTCGGGATTGGTAGGGCTGGCATGTCTAAACCATACATTTCTACCAAATGACACAAAGAGGTCTTTGTGATGTAAATCACTCCGTTTTGGCTTTAAATCAAAAAAGACTATAAACAATTTTTCGCAGTCTCTCATTATTTACCTATCTAAGACCTTTACCTACTAAGCATTTCGGATGTATAACTTGGACATAGTCCTCAACTGTAACCGCCAAAACATTTTGTCTTGATCTTATTTGTAAGCCAGCTACTATCTTACCTGTTGCAGCATGAAATATTATTAAGCGCTTGCACTTTTCGTTCAGCTCCTTTAGTTGAAGTTTTTCTTTAGCTCTGGCTTGCATTTTATTCACTGTCACTATTATGATAATATCAATAATTAAAACTAGCGGAATTAAGATTCAATATTCATTTATAAACAAGATCCAATTTGAGCTTATTTTTATATACAACATATTATTATTTATATAAGTTTTTTTTTCTTAAAGAGGCTGTTCCAATGCTTTCTTTATCTATCTTTTAGACCTTTTAATAATATTAAAAGGTCTAAAAGATAGAAGTTAGCAAATGAAATTACCCGTTAACAGTTGGAGCTGTTTTAGAATTTATTTATCCACGCTAACCTTTTTCAAAAATTAATTTTATTTTTGACCATTCCACCGTTCTAAAACTAATGTGTTCGATCCATCAAAGTTTTGTTGATATTTAACGGGTTGGAAACCAATTTTTTGACTTTCGCCAATAACAACTTCACCAGCATATTGCTGTGCAACTTTATCAATAAAGTTTTCAATAGGGTAGGGTTGTTGCCAAAAACTCATATCCAGAACTAATTCATACTCTTCACCATTCCAGCAGAATTCAATCTCATAACCATTTAATTGAGGAATTACTACATTTATATGAGATAAGTTTGAATTTTGTACGATTTTTTGTTCTTGGTTATGTACGATATTTAATCTATTTAAGGCTTTTTCTAAATAAAATAGATTTTGGAAACGGGTCTTCATGTGTGTGAAATGTGACATAACTACTCTTATTATTGAATAAATTTATTTTAAATATTATTCTAATACTTTTACATTTCTAATAATATATATTTAGATATTAACAATTTTAGCTTTTTTTAGTAAGCTTAAAGCCGTTTCTGTAGGTTTGACACCATAACTTAACCATTTTTGGATTTTATCGGTATCAAATTTATATTTTTTTGAGATTGGATTATAATATCCAAGTTCCTCAATCGGTCTTCCATCTCGTCTACATGTATTTTCCATGATAACTAATCTATATGATGGAGAACCTTTTCTTCCTATTCTTTTTAACCTTAATTTTAGCATAAAACTCTATATAATATATGAAGTATAAATTAATTACTTTTTTCAGTCATTTACTATTACTAGAAAAATAACTTTACAGACCCACTAGAACTTAATTAAGGAATCGATATTATCGGCGAGAATAATACTCAATCACAAGTAATTCATCCAGTTGTAATGGGACATCATCTCTGTCACAATAATCTAAAACTGTTGCTTCTAATTTTGAAGAATCAAACTTTAAATGATAGGGAATCTCACTTCCCTGATTGTTTTTAAGATTACTATCTACTAAATTTTTTGAAACACTTTTTTCTTTAACACTGACAATGTCATTAAGACGACATTGAAAACTTGGAATACTGACAACTTTTTTATTTACTGTAATATGTCCATGATTAACTAATTGTCTTGCTTGTGCTATACTTTTTGCAAAACCTAAAGTAAAACAAAGAGTATCTAAACGCATTTCTAAAAGTTGAAGTAAAATTAAACCAGTAACACCTTTCCGTCGTCTAGCTTCTTTAACATATCTAAAAAGTTGACTTTCAGTTAATCCGTAATTAAATTTTAGCTTTTGTTTTTCTTCTAAACGGACACCGTATTCAGTTAATTTTTTACTAGTATCAGCATTAGTATTCGTATTTCCGTCTTTTCCTGGCCGATTAATTTTTCTTGATTTTTTAGTCGTTAAACCTGGCAATGTTCCTAATCGTCGACTAATCTTTAGTTTAGGTCCTCGATAACGTGACATAAAAATAGATTTAATTTTTAATTAATTTTTTATAAATACTTAAGATAAGAAATTTCAACAAGGGCGAGTGACCGGACTTGAACCGGCGAATGGTGGAATCACAACCCACTGCCTTAACCACTTGGCCACACCCGCCATACTGTCTTGACTAATACTTTATCAGGTAATATGATTAGACGTCTAGTTTATAATTAGCAAAAAATTTTTCAAAAAAGTATATGCCTGAACTCCAAAAATTTTTACTCAATGGTCAACAATATTCTATAAAGCAAAAAATTAATCTTTCTGATGTGATTGATTATTTCAATTATGATAAGTCTCTTCTAGTTTTAGAATATAATAATGTTATCTGTAATAAGAAAAACTGGGAAAATATTTATATTAGACATCAAGATAAAATTGAAATTGTTACAATTGTCGGTGGTGGATAATTCTATAATAATTTATAGAATTATCTTTAGGGTGAAGTTAATATTATAAAAAATGATCTCTAGTTTTTTATTCAAGAATTCAATTAACTTGACTTTACATTATATAAATTTATTCTCATTGAAATATAAAGTTTTTTGAAATCCTCGACAAGAAATTTCGTTAACACTACGAAACGAGAAATCTTTTGTTGATTTGAATACGATAATTTTAACCAGCTTTAGTAAAAACTAGTCCATTAGTTTCTTCATATCGTTACATAAGTCTCATAAATCTATTCGATGCTTTAGGGCTTCTCATAACATAAATAGATTCAATGGCTTGTGGTTTTTCACTAATATAAATTGGTTTTAGGTATTGCTCTACACTCCGCTAAAATTCATTCCAAAATGGGAAGGTTTGAGTGCTAAAGATGAAAGATAAAATAATTAGGCTAGGGAGGATAGAAGAATAGTTTTAATTTTCCTCCCATTCTTTACGGTGTTCTGCTTCTAATTTATTAAAAATAGAGATATCAATCGAATCGGCAAATTGGTGAAGTTTTAACCAATATCCAGTGTCTTCCGCATAAGCTTCTATGGCTTCCGTAACAATCTCTTTTGTTAGTTTTTTTACAATGATCTTAAGGGTGCCAGGTCGAACAAAACTGGCTTTTTTTTGATTCACTAATCAAGTTATCAAGGGGGCCTTCAGGGCCTTAAAAAACGACCTCTCCGAAGACATTTGTGTGGTTAAAGACATTGGATCCATTACTGTATTTCAAATTACTGAATGGATCAATATTTTTGAGTTTTAATTTCTTAAAAAATTATTAAACAAATTTTATTGCAATTTTTGTTAAACGTAATGTCTAATAATGTTTCAACAATTTTTCTATAATTACCAGTACTAAGAAAGCAATTGAAACCAAATGATCTATGAAAGTAATTAGCCAGATTTAAAATATTGCGTTCCTCATCAAAATGTTGTAAAGTTAGAGTTATAAAATCTATTTTTAGATTTTGAGTTTGAAAATTGAGTTTTTGCATAAAATGTTTTCTAAACTTTAGAATGTTTAAGATCTAAATTTAAATTGGTTAAAACAATACACAGAACACTTATTACAAGTCCATAGTTAAAACTAAAAATATTTATAATTGAGTTTGTGAAACAAACTATCAGTCATCAAAGATTAGATACTACTTCTGCCTACGTTAACAAATTATCTGATGAAGAAAAACGAGAGCGTATCTCTGAATTAGATTAAATGTGCTCTGAAAAGAGTCTAGAGTTCACTTTAAGGCCACCTGAATTTATATCAGCTTTCGGTGGAATCACTAAATTAATCGCGTAGTACAAACTCATATACTGATATAAGTAATAAAAATTTATGATTAAAATTCTGGTTAAAATTTTCCAACGTCTTGAGAATTTCGAAAGAAATTACTCAAGAATTTTTTGGTTCTGCATCGCCTTCTTAGGACTTTTTCTATTTTACGAACCTATTCAAAACCCTAGTCAGTCTCAAGTAGTAATTGAACAAGTTCGTGGAGGGGCCAAAGATTCAAATTCGTTTATTCCACCGTTAAAACCCGAGAAACCAAGGACCGGTCAACAGGATCCAAGTAAACCCGAGAGGCCAGGTTCAAGACAACTGGGTGATCCTGAACCAAAACTGGCATTTTCACGGCCTGGAGGTGGATCAAGTGGCTCAGGTAGCGGCGGAGGTAGTTCATGGGAAGACGAAAACGCTATTCCACCGAAATCGAGCTGGATTAATGATCCGGACTACTGGACGGACTACACATATAATCGAAATGATTTTTCAAAGAACAAGGATGAACAAGAAACTTGTAGTGTATCGGATGAACTACAAAATAAGGCCGATATAGACGAAAATTCGCAAGACGCAGCTCGCACAGTTACTGAGAAACTGGAGGAATCCAACGCTGTTAAAAAATTAGTCAAGACAGCTTTGAAAAATCAAGATGTTAAAAACGAATATGTTCGAATTAAAAAACGCCTAGAAGAAGGTATTAATCCAGTTGATATAGGCGTAAGGTCTACACCAGTAGCGAGTAATAAGGTGCTAATAAAAGGAGACGAGGGTCGCTATCTTGTAGAAGTTTCGGGCAATCAGGTTAATGTTCTTGGTATTTGTGCTCGTGGTAATCGTAAAAACGTTAAAACTTTTGAAAGTTTAATGAATGAAATGTATGGCGTAAATCTTCAATATTAAAATTTAAATTAAACTATGGAAATTAAAGAAATATCTTATTTGGGTCCTCGAGTGGATCTAGAAAATGATTGTATAGATGTTTTTGTAACTTTAGAAAATGATGCCTGTTATCTGATAGAGGTAACAACACCTAAATTTTTTTACACTCTTATGGAAAAATTTAAAAGTGATTTTGTACCACCTAGCTATCCGTATATTATCGTTTCGAAATTAACGGATAATATCATACGAGCTGCCATACAAGAATTTATTGATACAAAAGAGGATTCGTATTGGTTAAAATTGTATCATACGACAGCTACTTTAAAGATCGAAGATATAAATGAAATTTTAGATCGAAAGGAAAAGGAAAATATCGAATTAGAAGCAGAAATAGATGCAGAACTCGAAGCGGAGAATTAAATAAATATTTACTTTCTTAAGTGCGATTGCTTATTGTTTGTTAAAACTGAGATTGCTAGATTTATTTTCTAATTTTAGATAGTTTTAATTATTCATACGATTAAAACTATCTAAAAAGTTGTTCAGTGCTATTGGATCATGCATCTTTCGCAAGAAACTTTGCCTTGTGTCGAATATATTTGGTTTTGTTTTTATATTTTGGAATTTAGCATAAATGCCAGTTCCATTAAAATAGTCTACGGCGTCCTGTTCCTCCGAAGTTCTGTTAAAGTTTTCTTTAAGTCTAAGTCTTAAAGCTTCTCTTTTTTTTTGCATTGCCGATTTATAGAAACCTTCTTGTTTTTTCTGAAAAGTCATTCGCCCAGACCAATCAGGAAAATGCTTAGCCAACCGGCGATGAAAAACCGGATCAAAATTTTTTCTTTTACTTAAACAAATTGGTGTAACAGATGAACTCGAATCTGACTTACTTCCAGCACCACGTAGAACATGAACTTGTTCAATTACTAGTCGAGATTGACTAGAGGTTGTAACAGGTTCATGAAATATAAAAAAACCCAATAGGGAAGTGCAAAGCCAAAAAATTCTCGGATAATTTCTTTCAGAACGTTCCAGAAAGGAGCCAATAAATTTAAAAATTTTTAACATTTGTTTTTATCTCCATTAAAGTGTTAATAAGTATTATAATATTTTTTCTCCATAATTGCATGTCTGACTTATATTGTAAGTTTTTTTCGTTTGTTTTATTTAAACTTTGATCTTTTTTTTTGAAAAAAATTTCTTGAAAAGCTTTGTACTAAAAGGATATGGCAAAATTAGAGCAAATCAGTTCCAATAGTTTGTACTTATAGCACATAACAAAGTAATATAACTATATATTTATTTACTAACTATTTTTTCATAAAGAATGAAACCATCGGAAATATTAGAAGTGGTTAAATCTTCAATATATGTATAGTCACTATGCAACATAAGTTTAACTTTAGAATCTATTAATCG
>Ga0307489_10000294_pt1 | contig 29008 bp, 25 predicted proteins | sample SB12metaG_FD_202247 | JGI IMG/M metagenome (GOLD analysis project Ga0307489, IMG submission 202247) | Sea-ice brine microbial communities from Beaufort Sea near Barrow, Alaska, United States - SB 1.2 | ecosystem: Environmental > Aquatic > Marine > Coastal | place: USA: Alaska | collected... | reverse complement strand
GTCAGGTCTGCGTTCATGGAGAATCCGCGGGAGTGTTCGTTCCCCGGGTCCTTCTTGGTGGAGATGAAGACGTCCGCGTCGAACTGCAGCGCGCCCACCTCCGGGTTGGTCTCGCCGGTGATGCGCACCGTGAACCAGCTTCCACCCGTTGGGTACTTGTACGCGTTGACGTGCGCATGCGCCTCCGACAACTCGAACAAGTTCATCACGTTGAACGGCTCGAGCATCACGACGTCAATCTCGTACACGGTCTGCGTCGCCGGTCGGTCGCCGCAGTAGTACAGAAAGTCGGCGAGGACGGGCGGCACGCTAACGGCGCCGAATTTGAGATCCACTGTGAGGTTGGCGTGGATCTCGTCGCCGGTGTCGCACGGGTAGCCGATGTCCGCGCTTCCGAACGCCTTCAGCATGTGTTGCCCCGCGGGGTTCGGCCCCTGGAACGTGACGTCAAACACAAAGTGCACGGTGATGTCGTGGACCACCGCCCGGCCCGAAACCACCGAAATCTTCGCGTCGACCTCGAGCACAGTACCCGCGGACCCAACTGACGGGATCTTGGCGAGCATCTTGTCGAAACGCATGGTGCCGGAGACGTTGATGTTCCAGTCCAGCGAGTTGAGATCCGCAGTGGAGTCCAAGGTGTAGTGGCGCATATTGAAATTGGAAGCAAACGTTCAAAGCATTTTATGCTTTTCTAGTTTCGAGCGCTGAAACCGTAGGCGCTTTCAACGCGGGTTTTGATACTGTAAACCTGCACCGCCCTACCAAGGGGTTGACACTGCTCAGATCAAGGCGGACCCTTTCGAGCTCGATGAAATCCGCCAGCACCATGGTGTAGGGGCGCACATTGAACTGAAAGCAAAACTGGAAAGCAGTTTGTGTGATGAATAGAAGGGTAAAGCACCCTATACATCTCCCCGAATGTCGCCAATGGGCAAAGGTCGCCTTTTGGTATAACTAGTGATCCTAGTCGATTCGTGTCAGGTTGAGTGGTCCCCCAAAACTCAACGGTAGGGAAAATACCTTCAGATGTAGAAGGTCTGCCGTTCAAATCCGGCACGAAGTGGGACGAACCGCCTGGAAAACATGTCCTCGGTAGGCAACTACGAGGATCTCGCAAGAATGGGCACCTGACCCCCTCATATAATGGGCACCTGTCCCCCCCTATAATGGGTTCATGACCCCCCGATATTGGGCACCTGAGCCCCCTATTATGGGCACCCGCCCCCCTATGATGGGAACCGGACCCCCCTAGCATGGGCACATGATCCCCCTACCATGGACTCGATGGCAACGTACGCCTCCACGCGGGGCTCCGCGCCCTCGCAGTACAGCGTCCCGCCCACCGCGGCGTTTTCAATCTCGATCGCGCCGGGCACCGAGAGCCGCAACGTGCCGCTCGCGCTCGCGCCGGTGGGCGCGCACGGCTTGTTGTACACGGCGCGCATGTGCAGCGCCAAGGCTTCGGTGACCACGCTGAGCTCCAGCATGACGCTCAGGTTCCACGCGAACTCCATCGAGGCGTTGTAGTACGACACCGTCGCGTTGAGCGTGGCGGAAGCGCCGAGGCTGAAGCCGTGTTGGCCGAGCGCCGCGCTGGTGGCTTGCATCGACCTGGCCGCGGAGAGAGCGGCGTCGGCCTTGATGTCCACGTCGGCGGAGGCGGTGATCCACCCCTCGATGTCGAAGTACTTGAGGTCCAAAGGCGGGAAGATGTCATGCTTCTGCATGACGGGCGCGCGAGCGCCGGGCCGGTCGTACGCCTTGGCGTTGAAGAGCAGGTTGGATATCGTGAACCCGCCGCTGCCGAAGCTCAGGGGTCTGTCCAGGCTGCCGACGAGCTCCCACGCCTTGCGAGCGGGGAACGTGATCCCGTTGGCCCCGTTCCAATCCCTCTCCGACTTGTCATTGATAACAATGGTGATCCTAGCGCTGCACAGTTGGAACCCCGCCACGTTCTCACGCACCAATAGGTGGTCCTGGGCTTTCTTGAGTTCCATCTCGGCCTCGAAGCGCGTGTACACGCCCACCTCCACATAGGGCCTGGCAGAGATTGCTCGCCACATCATAGGATGTCGTTGAACACAAGAAACGAGGATTCAAAATGCGTGTCTATGACGTGGCGAGCAATGTGTCCCAGGCCCTACCTTCACCTTGGATGCCCCCCAGAAGTTGTCCTCGACGAAGTTAATCGTGTCGCCATTCCTCGAGGAAATGGTGGTGGAATTCTTGTTCACCAAGCAGCTCCTCCCCACTTCCTCCGAGGCTTCGTCTTCGTAGTCGTTCACCGCGTTGGCAAACACCGCGTAGTCATCATACGTGCTCCCGTACGTGGTCGACGTGAGTTTCCCGTACGTGGTCGACGTGTCACCCACGGCAACCTCGCTGTGCATCTTATCGGGGTCTTCGAAAACCTCGATAATGTATACGGACTCAGACGCGTACGCCTCGGGGTCCTGACACTGCACGTCGAGGCTCAGGTGGAGTTTGCCGAAGTCAACAGCGGGGCCGAATGAGAGCTCGAGGGAGCCGGCGAATTGCATGAAGGAGTAGCAGGGCCAGGACACGCTGCCCCGCGCTGCGATCTCCATGCTGAAGCCGCTGCCGCCGCCACCGCTGGCGGCGCCGCGGTACGACAGCGCGATGGAAGCGTCGATGCGAGCCTTCGTGAGCGTGAACTCCTGGCCCTTGACATCTAAAGTGGCGCCGGGCGCGTCTGCATCGGAGGGGTCGTGCGCCCCCGTGCGGTAGGGATCACACACACGTAGCGCAACGGTACATTATAGTATACGCCGAACAACACACATCACACGCAAGCATTCAGTCTGTCAGTCTGTCGCTTCGACACCGTCTCATCCGATTTGCCCGTGGCCTTACCATGAAGCAGGAGACCACAACACACAAGTTGCAGTAGCATGCGGTAAGATGACGCATATTACGGGGTTTGGGGTTCTCGGAGGTATGGAGTCGGAAACACTCTTACGACGTCTTATCCCGTGTGTGCACTCAGTAACACCAGGGATGGTAATACTTTATTATATTATAGTATTACCACCCCTGTTAACACTTGGTGAGATTGTCGCATATCACGGGGTTTACACAGGCGTTCCGACAGGCACACCGACGACGGCTTATTCCGCGTGTGCACACATTTGCAACACACCGGCGTTCAGTCAGGCACACCGACAACGTGTGCCTCCCTATGCAATTACGGGGACTGTCCTAACAGTGCATCTCAAACCAGTTACAAGTGTAACTGCTCGAACGTGCAATATGAGGCGACGTAACCCTTGAGGTGCACACCCGTTTGAAAAAGTTCTTCAGAAGTGGGCGAATTCCGCATAGAACGGCATCTTGAGCTTACCGAATAACTCAAGAATCCCCATCGGAATATGAGATGAACTATTAGGACAGTTCCCAAAACTGCATAGCCCGTGCCCGTGTCCCCACCATGTCGAGGAAGAACTTTCCATTGCCCCAGACCTCCATCGCAAACCCGTCGCTCGCACCGATGTTCACAGTCACGTCGGCGAAGACTGTGATTTTCCAGTCCGCGAATGTCAGGTCGTAGTCCTCGGGGCTCCAATAGGGAGCGCGGGTCAGGGCCTTTGACACCAATTATCTTTTGAGATTAATTTCGGGTGATGAATAGGGTATACACTCCCTATGCATCTCCCCGAACACTGGACTCCGGCGTCTTTCGGTGAGCAGCGCTGAGGCGCATTCATTCACTTCAGCATCTTTGAGGTGTTACCTTGTTGGGATCACGGGTTTAATTGAGGGGTTCGGGGTCAGCACGGCTCCTAGCAGTTGAGCTGAAATCATAACGTAAAGGGATAAGAGAACGCCGTGAAAGTCCCTACCGCGGCCCTGGGCGTTGACCACCGTGTTGGTTATGTTGAGCAGTCCGTTGGCGAAGGAAATCTCATCCACCGTAAGCGTGAGGTTGTACCGCACCGCGGTGGCGTCCTCCGGGTTTTCGCAGAACTTTGCGCCGTACAGAGAACCCGACAGCTTCCAGTCCGCACCCTGGGTGTAGCGCCGGAAGTTGAAACTGTAACCGCAGAGTTTGAAACCGTTTCCATCATATTGTAGCTTTCAAATCATAGGCGCTGACAAGTTCAACACGGGTTTTGATGGTGTCAGCCTGCACCGCCCTACCTTGGCCATGATGACGCCCTTGACGTAGTCTCCCTGCCGGCTGCAGCGCCCGCGGGTGACGCGGATCATGACGGCCAGGTAGAAGTTCTCGAACGGACCGATCTCGTGCTTGTAAGCCAGATCGAAGAAGGGCACCGAGGTGTCGAAGATGAACGCTCCAGCGCCGGACGAGACCTGGTTGAAGCGGCGCAACTTGCCATCGAAAGCAAAGCTTGAAACCAGTTTTTATCATGTTTTAGTTTTAAGCGCTTAGTTCCATGCGCTTTAAAATGGGTTTCATCAGTTCAGCCTGCACCGCCCAACCTGGTTCTGGTCGTCGCCCTCCTTGTTCATCTCGGAGCCGAACGCGACCTTCCCTTCGATGGAACCAGCGACGAGCCACTTGGTGGCACCTGGGTTCGCGTCGGAGTGCTCTGGGTTGCTCCAGAGCGTGATGTTGATTAGGATGTCCTCCATGCTGTAGCGGCGCAAGTTGAAATTGAAAGTAAAACTTGAGAGCAGTCTATCATATGTTAGTTTCAAGCGCTTAGATCCATGCGCTTTCAACATGAATTTCATCGGTTCAATCTGTACCGCCTTACCATGCGGATCTTTTCCATCTTGAGCACGCCCACCTCCAGCTTCACCTCCAGCTTCTGCCCGCCGAAGCACGAGTATTGCACGATGCCCCGCGCGCCGTTCACGCCGCCGATGATCATGGGGTCGTCCTCGTCGCCCGCGTTGTAGCGGCGCAAGTTGAATTCGAAAGCAACAGTTGAAAGCAGTTAATCATATTGTACTTTCAAGTGCTGAAGCCATGGGGGATTCAGATTAGAGCTAGCGGTCGGTTATAATTAAATTAGGAGCTCTAGAGCCGTAGGCGCTGACAAGTTCAACACTGGTTTTGATACTGTCAATGTTAATCTGCACCGCCCTACCATGGCCATCTTGGCCCGCACCTCGCCGTAGATGAGCGCGAGGGGTCGTTCTTCGCCCGTGGTGTAGCAGCGCAAATCGAAATTGAAAGCAAAAATTGAAAGTAGTTTATCAAAATCCATCTGCAAGCGCTTTGTTCCGGGCAGTTTCAACACGGATCTCATCTGTTCATCCTGCACCGCCTTACCGTGGCGGGATCCGTAAACGTGCGGCAGGGGTACTTCAGATTCGCGAAGCCTGTGATTTCGAGCTCGTTCAGGTTCTGGCTCTTCTGCCAGCTATAATTCTTGGCCGGCACTGTGAATGCAACGGCAACACTTACGTCGAGTTCGTCCATCTTGAACTCGCCCTCGGTGATGGAGAAGTCTCCCCTAACCTTGATGATTCCGAGCACCTTCTGCAACATAGCGTCGTTCAGGTCCTTGCCGAAGGCGATCTTGGCGGTGGCAGCGAAGTCTCCGACCCAGTCGAGGTTGTCGAAGCTGTCGTCGATGGGCGGGGGCGGCGCGGGCGGGGGCGGGCTCGGGACGCCGCCAACGGGCTGACACTCAAACACGAAGTGCGAACAATAATCACTCGTACACTCGAACTCTGATGGGTCGCCACCGGATTCGAGGATCCGCCGCTGAGGGCCTTCCTCGTTGCCCTTCTCGGGGCAGGGCTTGACAGCCCAGGACGTGAGCACCTCGCCCGGCCCACACGCCGCGCCCTTGTCCTGCCCGAGGTACCTCATCGGGTTTGCCCATTTTGTGCCCTTCTGCTTGCTCGTCAGCGCATTGAGCGAGGTGGCGAAGCACGGGCCTTCGCGGAACACGGCGGGCCGGTTGTCTTTTGGAGACTTGCAGCATGTGAACTTCCAACCCATCTTGGAGCGGTCGCTGTCGTGCGTGGTGGTCATGAAACTCTTCAGCGCCTCGCCCGCGCCGCACGCAAGGTTAAATTGTTCCAGAACCTTGAGGTCCGACACGGAGCCCGCGCCGAGTTGGATGGTCCGCATGGGATGGAAGTCGACGCGGCACTCGCCGAACGGCGCCGCGTATGATGCCTGCTTCATGCAGTTGTACGAGATCGACATCTTCTGGCCGTTGTTCTGCGTTTCTACATCAGGAAGTCCAACCTGGTTGGAGGCCCACGTGTCGGCGCACCCTGTGCATCGGCAACCGGGCTTGTCATCAACCGTAAAGATGAACCCAGACATCAGCGTGTCATCCGGGCACACCGGATGCGACGCGTCATTCTCGAGCACCACGCCGGGTACGCAAGAAGTGCTCTCCTCGCCGGATTCGCCGACGACGCACTCCGTGGACACGAGGGCTCCTTCAGACTGCCTCCATCGGATATTTTCGTCGCCGGCAGCGCGGCACCCAAACCGCCTCCGATTGAGGCCGTAGAATCTTTCCCATTCAACTTGACTCAAGCAATGGGATAACTTAAGTGGGGCACCTTCAGCAGTGGGTCAACTAAAGTTGGGCACCTTCAGTAATGGGATAACATAAGTAGGGAACCTCAGTAAGAGCAGAGATAACTTAAACTCGGTGTAAAATCAGCTAGATAATTCTATCTTGTCGAAAACGAGCGTTTATTTACTCAAGGATCGCGACCCGTTCGGACTTTCAAATCGACTGTTCTAATTGGTTGAACGGGACTCGATACCAGATCGTTGATACCAGACCCGACACTGAGCTGAAGTGGGGTACATTTAGCACTAGGATATCTTAAGTTGGGTTCGTACGTGAGTGATTCCAAGGAGAAACTCAGCTCAAGTTCAGCCGACATGGGAAAGAGTGTAAAGCCCTACCGTCGATGGGACACGCCGAGCTGGTGGTAGTGCGCCGCGAGCTTCTCGCCGTGAACGAACGAGCTGCACTCCTGCCCGCCGCAAAACTCTTTCTGGAGGTCCGCGTATCTGTTTCCGTAGCAAAGCGCCTCCTGGCTCGGAGCACAACCCCACTCCATGCCGGATTCCCGGCCATGACGTTTATAATGTTCCGTGAGCCCTACGGTGTGCCAATACGACCAGCATGTCATTTCTTTGCAAAATTTGCTCTGAAGATCGGAATACCGGTTGCCATAGCATAAAGCTTCTTTTTGTTCGAGACTGAAATCCGGACAAAACTTGCCCTTCTCCTTCGTTTTCGTTTTCTCCCACTCCTTCTTGCCGCTGCGTCTCCAATGAGAATCCAGGTTCCGAAAGTGCTGTTCCTCAAAACAGAAACTCCTCCGTACGCCATAGAGTCGGGCGCTGCAATATTTCCTTTGTAAGTCTGGGTTGTTGTTTCCGTAGCACAACGTGAGCTCGTGGTCGGTGAGTGCCCTGCTCCCGAGCTCCGCCGTTTGGTTATCTACCCTAGCTCCGAGCTGGGCGTGCGCCGATGCCTCCACCATCGACTCGTTGTCAAGGGCCGGCGTCAGTCCTTCCCTTTTCGGCTCAACCCAAGCACATTCGAGGGATAATGAAAGTGGGTTCAGGGTCGAAACGGGGTTAAGTGCCCAGTGTAGGGGGGTCAGGTGCCCATCATTATTAAAGGGTGGTCAGGTGCTCATCATAGGGGAGCCAGGTGCCCATTATAGGGGGTCAGGTGCCCATCATAGGGGGGTCAGGTGCCCATTATAGGGGGGTCATGTGCCCATCATAAGGGGGTCATGTACCCAGTATAGGGGGTCATGTGCCCATTATAGGGGAGCCAAGTGCCCATTATAGGGCGTGAGCGCCAACTGAAAAGGGAACGAGTGTAACAACATGCTCATTCCGGTGGGTGCAAGGACACATGGCGTGAGTGCCGGAATGAAAGGTGAACGAGTGTAGCGCCTTGGACCGAGAACTTACGAGGGATCAAATGAAGCCTGGTCAAGGACAAAACGGCTTCAGAACCATCTGAAAAGGGGGACGTTTGGCCAGACCAAGGCGGAGGATGCGGCAAGCGTGGGTACACTGGTACAATATGAGCAAATGGTCAGTGTCAGTTGAAAGGGGGACGAGTGGCGAGGCCAGGGGGCAAGACGCGGCAAGTGTGTGCGGGTACACTAGTACACTACGAGCAAATATTCAGGAGTGTAAGGCCCTGCCGTTGTTCATCGACTGGAAGATCAGGTTGGGGAACTCGGGGTTGTAGGATCTGGCTTCGAAGCAGTTGGTGCGGTAGGGCAAGTTCTGCTTCCCTTTGAATACGGCCCGGCCGCTCTTTCCCGTGTCAGCTCAACTTGAGCCGATTTTGTCCTTCGTCCATGAACGGCTCGACCACCGGCAGTGTTCCCAGCCGAACACCTCAAACCACGGCGGAAACAAGGGTGTGACGCCCAGCTGAACACCTTGAAGTTGATAAGATCAAGCGACCAATGGAAAAGAGCGACAACGCGCCGCCTTCGAATCGGGATCAGTGGCCAGGCAAGGGAGGTGGGCGCGGCGAGTGTATGCAGGTACACTGGTACATAATGAGAAAACAAGCAAGGGAACCAGGGTGTCCAAGCGAGTGAGGAGGACGCAACGAGTGTATGCAGGTACGCAGGTACACTATGAGAAAGCAGTAAGGGACCGAGTGTGGCCAGGCCAGTGAGGAGGACGCGGCGAGTGTATGCGGGTACCCCGCTTCACTATGAGAGAACAGTAAGAATGCCCTGCCTTCGAACACGGGCTCTTGCGCCCACAACAGCCGGCGCTTGCCGGATCCGGGCACCGGCGTGAAGTACGGGTTCTCCTCGTCCACCGGGAGCTCCGCCTGGGTATCAAGGGGGTATCAAAGGGATGTCAAAGGGAAATCAAGGGGCTATCAACGGGAAATCAAAGTCAGTATCAACGTGGTATCAACAAAGGGGTATCAAAGGGGAATCATAGGGGTATCAAAAGGGTCAAAGGGATATCAAAGGGGTATTAAAGGGTGATCAAAGGGGCACCGAAGGGGTATCAAAGGTGTATATCAACGGGGTATCAAAGGGGAATCATAGGGGAATCATAGGGGTTTTGAAGGGGTGTCAAAGGGGCATCTGAGAGGTATCAGAGGAGTTTGAAGGGGTGTCAACCTGCGCCTCCATGAACCCCTCGGCGACGACCAGCTCGTCGCGCGAGTCCGCGCGGACCTGCAAGCGCACGTCCTCCAGATGCATCAACATGCCCGAGGTCCTGACAGGAGGGTCGTTGAGATCAAGCACTCGACCGATATTGGAAGTGCCCGCATGACTTTATACTTCCGTCTTATGTTGCAAGTCGAACGATCAAAACCTAAGTAGTAACGAAACACACGAGCTAGACCCCCCATTTAGACCCCCAAGATTTACCTACGAGTATAGGGTGAATGCTCATACAAACGCGCGGACCCGCTTCGTCGATTCAACGTCGAGCCGAGTGCTTGTTCTCAACAAACCCCTTGCTTGATCGTCGCGTCGTCGATAGCGGCGCGCACGGCGAGAACGCCGTTGGTTAGGGCCAAACATGTACGGCCCGCCACGACATCACCGCGTGTTTCGAACCCTCCTTTCTTGAGTTAAATGGCATCAAATGACGCGGCGTGCAATATCTGCGAGGCAGCACCCGATACGCATGTAGACCTTCGTTCCTTGAGTTAAACGGCATCAGATAATGTGGCGAACAATAGGGTCCAAGCCCCGCCCTTGGTGGCGCGGTAATCGCCGCAGTTCCGCGCGCCGCGCGCCGAGCCAAAGAGGTGACCCTCGTCGTAAGGACAAGCGCATATTTCCCGCCATGTCATCGACACACATTTTGACATTTTGAACCCTCGTTTATTGAGTTACACGGCATCCTATGACGTGGCAGAGAGACACGCGTATGTCACCCGCCACGTCATCCACACGCATTTTGAACCCTCGGTTCTTGAGTTCAATGGCATCCTATGACGTGGCGAGCGAATTATATCAGACAGGTCTTGCCTCCTCGCCGATCGCGACGGAGATGGCGCCCTTGATGTAGGTCCTCTCGATAGGGCCTGGCACATCTTGCTCGCCAGGTCATACGGCTGACATTCTACTCAAGAAACGAGGCTTTAGGGCGCCATCTCCGTCGAGATTGGCGAGGAGGCAAGTCCTGTCCGATATAAACTGCTCGCCACTTCATAGGATGCCTTTTGACTCAAGAAACGAGGGTTTAAAATGAGTGTCGATGACGTGGCGGGCGATATTGCCTTGCCCCTACCCCTCGGCGGTGCAGCTTGAGGCGGTGCCAGCCTGGATGTAGGGGGCAAGTTGAAACGGTAAACATAACTTGGAAGCAATGTATCGCATATTAATTTATAGCGCTGAAACAAGGCGCTTTCAGGTCCATGAGTGCCGCCAGGGGAAACTGAGTAGCTATGTGTGAACAGTGTAACGGTACACGTTGTGTACTTGTGTAAAAAGTGCGTACCGGTACACTCTGTGTAATTGTGTGAAAAGTGTTTACCGGTACACTAATCACTGGATGCATTATTTTTGCTGCACCCCACCTTGAGCGTCATGTTGACGCGCTCGCTGATAATCTCATACCCAACGGCCACGGTGTAGGGGCGCAAGTTGAAATTGAAAGCAGGTATTATTGGGTATGACAGTTTTACGTATTATAGGGTATGAGTATAGGGTATATAAGGTATAGGGTACAGGGTATAGGGTACAGGGTATAATAGTTTTACGTATTTTTATAGCTTCAAGCGCTGAAACCAATTGCCTTCAACACAGGTTCCAACTTGCACCACCCCACCGCGGCCCAGCTGCCGTCGCGCGAGTCGAAGACAAAGTCGACCGAGGCGCCGTGTTCCGCTTCACCGCCGGCGCCGAGTACCACCGTGCCCACAACTGAGCCGGCGAACGCCCACGTCTCGTCGTCGCCGGTCACGTTGACAATCTTGTAAGCTTGGAACGCTAGCGCGAAGTCCTTAAGGTTGACGCCCTTTACAAACTGAACCACACCCACCGCCTCGAGCTCCGCTTCCAGTGTGGGCGTGTTGGTGCCGTTCACGTGGCAGTAAAAGTAAACCGACCCCTGAAGGCTGTCGATGTGCATGTCGCCGATGTCGGCCCTCAGATCCAGCGACCCCCCGACACGGTCACCGTGCAGGCACGGGTATACAAGCTCCGCAGAGCCCGCGAGGCGGAAATTCGAGTTGTCATTCTTCACCTCTATCGCGAAGTCTGCCTGCAGCTCCAGGCGGAACATGTCGCTGCTGCTCCCGAACACCGTCTTGGCGGAGAGAAGCACGCCGTTGCCCATGTCAGGGATGTCGCCGCCGGACGCGCCCAGGATCCCGATCACGCCCTCGATGCGAAGCTTCCAGGATTTGAATTCCCCCGCGTTGCCATGCCGCACGAAAGTCCCCTCCACCAGCCCGTGCGGGATCCCGAACTTGCCGGGCACGATGTCCCACTTGTAGCGGCGCAAGATGATATTGAAAGCCAAAGTTGACAGCAGGTGATGATATTCGAGTTTCAAGCGCTAAAAACACAGGCGCTTTCAACACGGGTTTTGAGAATACTGTCAACCTGCACCGCCCTACCCAGTCGGCGATCTGCGCCGTGAAGAAGTAATCCGTGGCGTGGCGGCGCAAGTTGAAATTGAAAGCAAACGTTGAAAACTGCTTATCATAATATAGTTTAGCTGAAACCATAGGCGCTTTCAACACGGGTGTTGAAACTAGCAACATGCACCGCCCCACCGTGGTACCGTCATCCTTCTGGCAGTACTGCATCAGGGATGCGTTGAATGAGGCGTTGGAGACCACTGAGTCGGGCGGGTGGATGTTGAGCTTGCCGTAGAAGCGGTACGGGTCGTAGCATGCGCCGACAGGGAACGACCCCGCGGCGTACAGGTCGAGGCTCTCGTGCGTGTACGTAAGGGTCACGCCGAGCTGCGCATCGGGCGGGAAGCCCTCCTTCGTTTTGAACGTGGCGTTGGCGCTGAGGCGCAGCGGGCTGTGCGCGCCGCCGATAGTGGCGTCAAGCGCGCCGTCCCAATACCACCCCGCGGGGCCGCGCACGTGCCGCGCCTTGACATTGATCGTCTTCATGAACGGAATGGTGAAGCGGCCATCGTACTTCAGCGAGTTGTCGTCCATCTGAGACATCTGCGTGGCGGCCTTCAAGATGGCGGCGTCGTCGGCGCTGATAGGAGGGGGACTCGCCGCATTCACCGCACTCTCCGCGCCGCTGCCGGTCCCGATCTGGTCCCGGAGCGCGTTCTTCGCGGCGTTGATCATTTCGTTCGCCTTGGCCTGCGCGCCGAACATGAGCTTGTTGAACTCATCCGGGGGCTCAATGACCAGCGTAAGGTCGGCGCTTGCCACCAGGTCCGGAGGCCGCTCGCCCTCCGCGTCGCCGCTGTCGCCGCACGATATGTTCATCGGGATGTTCTCGGCGTGGAGCCGGAACACACCGTCGATGTTGGCGAAGATCGAGCCGACTGTGGGCAGCACGCCGAAGCACGGCAGCTCGGCCACGACGGGCGCAACGATACGCGCATACGGTCGGTCGGGGTCACCCAGCCGGGAGTCAAGCACGCCGCTGACGGAAAATGAGCTGGTTTGGAAGCGGCCCATGAGGTCGCCCCCCGAGGCCCAGAAGTTCAGCGCCGCTGTGGCCCAGCCTCCGAGGGGTGGCAGGCTGCGCACGGAGGAGGCGGAGGAGGCGACATCCAGCGCCGCGTGGATGCTGCCTGCCAGGTTCCCTTCGTCTAGGTTCGCCTTCTTCTTCTGCTGCGGGTCCGGGTCCTGCCCAAGCTGTAGCGGCGCAAATTGAAACTGAAAGCAGAAGTTGAAAGCAGTTTTTATCACAATTAAGTTGCAAGCACTTAGTTCCAGTCGCGCTGTCAACTTCGGTTTCATAGGGTCAACCTGCACCGCCTTACCCAGCGCGGACGCCGACGCTTCCTCCGGAACAATGGTGACGGTGGCCTTGATGTAGCGGCGCAAATTGAAATTGAAAGCAAACGTTGAAAGCAGTTTATGATATTATGGTATCAAGCGCTGAAACCATAGGCGCTCTCAACACGGGTTTTGATACTGTCAACCAGCACCGCCCTACCTTGATGACCACGTCGTATAGAATGAAGTTGGGGTCGTCGGGCCAGGGCGCGTACTTGGCAGTGACGCCGGTGACGACCAGCTTCGGGTCCCTGGGAGGCGGGTCATCGAGAACGTGCACTGGAACCGATATCGGAGCTGCATGACATACCTTGGGGTGAATGCTCACACAGACGCGCGAAGGAAGAGGAGGCGGCGGCGGAGGAGGAGGAGGAGGTTTCAACGTCGAGCTGAGTGCTTGTTCTCAGAAAACCCCCTTGCCCGGTTTGCTTGTCACAGTCCACTGTGCCCCACACGGGCGCGACGAGCGGGTTGGGCAGCCGCCCGAACCCGCCCTGGCGCCCCGGGTTGATAGCGCCGAGTTTCATGAAGAGTCCGCCGATGACGTTGCGGCAGCCCTCCGCCAGAGCCTGGCCATTCGTTCCCTGATCGATTGCTCATGGTGTACCAGAGTACCTGAACTGGTACACACTCGCCGCACCCTCCTACCCGGCCAAGGCCATTGTTATTTTTCCAGCTCAACTTGAGCATCCTCGAGGTATGCCATTGGGATGTACTCGCTCCCCTTCCGGCTCAAGTCGGGCATCTTCGAGGTATGCCGGTGCGACAATTGCCAGCAATGTCGTGGTTTCAGGGACCAAACAGCTGAAGTGGAGTTGAAAAGGAAGCGAGTGGTCAGGCAATGGAGGAGGATGCGGCGAGTGTGTACGAGTGCACTGGTACACCAAGAGCAAACAGTCAGTGTGACCTGCAAGGGGGGGTCGATAGGCCAAGCCAGGAGGAGGTTGCGGCAAGTGTGTACAGGTGTTCCAGTACACTGATACACTATGAGCAACTGAGCAAGCGGTCCGGTGAAGCTGTCAAGGGTTCGAGAGGCCCAAGCCCCGCCCTCTGCTTTGTTCTTGACGTAGGCCAGGTTGACTTCAAAGTTGGGGGAGCCGTCAGCCGCCGGCGACGAGGCGGGCGTGTACACGATAAGATCGCCCGTCGTCATGTTCTTCTCTGAAATTGCGACTTCATCCTCGTAGCCGAACGCAGCGCTTTTCGTAATAGATCTTGCCGACGAGCGGTTCCACACGCTCCACATTCCAGCTGACTCGACTCCATTATCGGTCAGCCGGAGGTCCATCGAGAGTGCGCGAGGCGCGGCGACGGCGCGGAGCGTGCCGTAGACGCCGCCGGCGGCGGCGTTGGGGTAGATGAAGAGCGTGGCATCCGTGAAGTTCACCTCGCCCCCCGTCGGGGAGACACCAACGAACGCGACGTCGACGTTGGCGACGAGCGGGCGGTCGCCGATAATGGGATACGGCAGTTTTCCGGAACCCTTGACGTGGATGAAGCCCTTCGTGGTGAAGTCGATCTCGAGCGCGGCGGATGCCTTGGACACGCGCGGGGCCATGCCGTGCGCCGGGCCGGTGAACTCCACAGTGACCGTAGACAGCGTGACACCCTTGCCATGAGCGGCGGGCATCTCGTACGCCGCAATCAATGTTCGATTGGTCTTTGGCTTGCCCTCATCCGTGTAAACCTTGAGCTCCACTTCCACCTTGTACCCGCCCGACTTGAATTGCCTCTCCGACAGATTCTCGGCCGTGGACGCTGAGTCCTCGCCGCTGGACCCTGAATCCTGAACCTTCTCGATGTCACTTTTGGTCTTGCCGTATGCGTGGTACTTCACCCGCGCGTCAACGACTCGGAACGCCTTGTCGCCGTTGGGCAGGAAAATCCACAACATGTCTTCAGAGTTATCGGCCAGCTTGGCTTCCTCGCGGATGTGCTTAGACAACCTGGCACGAGGGTCATTGAGAACAAGCCCACTCGAACCGATATCGGACGAGCCCTCATGACTTACCTGTAGGGTGAATGCTCGTACAGACGCCGACTAGGTTTGTCGATTCTTCAGCGTCGGTCGAGTGCTTGTTCTCGAGAAACCCCCTGCCTAGCGTTGACGAAGAAGTCATAGACCACCTTCTGGCCGTCGTCCATCACGGCGCCGCACCTCTCGGTAGGGCCCGGCACAAAATGGATTCTTCAACACATCAGGCGGCATTCAAACCAAACTCAGTGTCATCCGGACTAGTCCGGATTATAATCTCGAAATCGAGGGTCTATTTACTCAAGAATCGTAACCCGGTCGGACTTCTGGCGAGTCAGTCGGTGAGATTTTCAAAATGGACCCTACGAAGGTTGGCAAAAATATGTTGAAGGAAGTTTTGAGCAGTTACAGTTTAAGCCCGGCGCCGCACCTAACGCCGCCGTCGGTGACGTCAAACTCCACGGGCGCCGAGCGCTCGTACGACAGCTCCAAGTACGGGATGTTGCACTTGAAGTCCGTCGTGTCCGCCTCGTCGGGTCTGGCAGATGTTACTCGCCACGTCACGCAACGTCATCGGATGCCATGTACTCGGCCCGAACCCCTCTACTTGAACAAAATTGGGGTTTCAGTGATGAGTCGTGGGATTCCGTGACTGCCGTCCGACCGCAGTCGGACATTTTCAATGCCTTCTTGAGTTATTAAACCCTCAAAATGTGTCACACATGTTTCATGTGATTCACCCGTCAGTCTCTTAACGAAGGGGGGTTCGGACCGTGTAGCAACTCAAGAAACGAGGGCTCAAAATGTGCGTTGATGACGCGGCAGGCAATTTTTGCACCCTTACCGACTCGTCCATCAGCTCGTGCGTCACCTGGGCAAAATCCGTCCGGTCCGCATCCGATAGGCTTTCGTCCCAGCCCGACGCCACGCGGTTCGCCCCCTTGGCAAACTTGCCTTGCTTCGTGATGTAGAGCCATACACAGGTTAATAATGCTCGCCACAGTCAATGACGGAAGTGAATTGAATAACGAGGGTTCAAACGCGTGTTGATGTGACGAGCATTAAACATGTTCTGCTGCGACGAGCGCGTACCCGAGTATGACCATAGCCAGACACGGTATAATGCTCGCCACGTTGGTGATGAACGTGAACTCAAAATGAGGGTTGACGGTATTTTGATGTGTCGAGCACTTATCCCGTGCGCGGCCCAACCAGGCACACCGCCGCAATATCCTGCTCGGTGATGCCGGCCGGGCGGCACACCGTGGACACCAGGGAGGAGGGTCATTGAGAACAAGCACTCGAATCGAGATCGGTCGAGCCTGCATGACTTATACCTTCAGGGTAAATGCTCATACAAACACGCGGACTCGGTTCGTCGATTCAACGTCGCTCGAGTGCTTGTTCTCAACACCCCCCCTTGCCAGGTCCCAGTTGCGCCGGCCCTTGCCGCTCAGCGCCACGTGCATCTCTGCCGCGGCGCAGGGTCTTTGCACTTAGTTTGTTTTCAAGCTCAACTTTAGCACCTTTCAAAGTGTCATTAAGTTGGGATGACGGACGGGTTGGTTGATGGGTTAAATTACGGTATAAAAAAAGAAACCGGCTCAAGTTACGCTGCTAAGGAGCAAAGGGAACTAGTCAACTGCGTGTAAGTCCCTACCGCGGGCCAGTTGGCTTCGGCGCCCGGGTAGGACGCGGACGAGCCCGCTGCCGCGGAGCCGGCGTCGGGCATCACCTTCTCCTTGATTGAGCGGCGCAAGTTGAAATTGAAAGCAAGACTTGACAGCAGTTTATCATACTCTAGTTTCAAGCGCTTAGTTCAAGGCATTTCAATGCAGGTTTGATAGGCGATAGGCTCAACCTGCACTGCCTTACCTTGAGGATGCGCTGCAGTGCGTTGAGCAGTTGGCGGGAGTGCTTCCCCACGTCGTCGTCGTCGTCGTCGGTGGCAACGCTGATGTGGGTGGCGGCGGAGGTGTCCGGGTTGTAGCGCCGCAACTTGAAGTTGAAAGCAAACATCGAAAGCAGGTTATGATATTCTAGTTTCTAAGCCCTGAACCACAGGCACTTTCAACACGGGTTTTGATACTGTGAACCTGCGCCGCCCTACCGGGTCCGGGTCCGGGTCCGCGGTCACTCCTCCGGGAATGCCCAGTGAGTGGAACCCGGCGGCGAGGGGCTCGACGCACCGCGCGCTCTCCTCCGCGCCGCAGCTCGCGCGCGCGGCGTCGAGCGCGTCGGCGCACGCGGCGGTGCCGAGCGCGGCGGTGTCCGAGTGATTGCCGCCGCCGCCGCCGCCGCCGGAAGCGGGAGGCGGCGCGTGCAGCCACGCCATGCACGTGTCGGTGGCGGAGCGCGCGGAGAGCACGCAGGTCTCGGCGCAGCGCTCGTCGCCGCGGCACGTGGGGAACTGCGCGTCCATCACGGAGCGTACCGTCATTCCCTTGAACACCTGCTCATGCAAGTCCGCGAGGTGCGAGGCGTCGTCGCCGTTATGCACGTCGTTGGCGTTGCTGGAGCCGTCGTTCACTGCATGGCTGATGGCGCGGCGCGGGAGAACGCCCCCGAGGCGCGCGCGCATGTAGTCCTCGGACCGCGCCGCCATCTCCGCCGGCGACGGGTCGGCCGGCACCTCAGGGTTCAAACCCAGTGCCGCGGCCTTCGCCGCCTCCTCCGCTTCGACCGCCTTGGCCTTGCGCTTGGCGTCGTTGAGGTGCACCGCGTTGATCGCGGTTTCACCGTTGGAGTACACGGACACGTCGTGCGTGGTGTAGTGCGACTGGCCGCCGCCGTACACGCCGTGCTGTTCAAAGTAGCGCTGGATGCCGCACACCTGGCACTCGTGGTCGTCCGCCTGGTGCTTGGCCTTCGTGTACGAGGTGCACTGCGAGGCGGGGCCCTTCAGCATGACTTGGCAGAACTTCCCCATGTCCTTGAGGTGCGCCGCGCACTCGCGGCGCTTCGCGGCGCTGGTGCGGTCGTCGATCCAGTCGTGGCACGTCACCATCGCGCGGTTCGCGTTGCCGCGGCACGAGATGCTGCATTGTTGCAGCGACACCGAGCGATGGTGCTTCTCCTCCTCCTCGCCCTCCCAGTACTGCACTACGTGGCGCCGCAGCTCGTGCGCGCCCGTGCCCCCGCCGCGCCCGAGCGACGCCGCCGAAACAAGCCCGCGGTGTCCGTGCGCAGCCTCCCCCGCAAAGCCCGAGGGCGAGGTGGGCAGGTCGTGCAACGAGACTGGGTCGTCCGGGTTGGGCGCGAACTCGGCGTAGTAGTCGTGCGGCGCGGGGGTGCCGACGTCGTTGCGCTCCCACCGGCCCATGCACGCGTAGGTGCACCCGGGCCCGTGCAGGCCCGGCGCGCAGCCCGCGCGGGCGTCAACTGCCACCACCGGGAGCATCGAGAGCCACGCCGTGCGCTGCGCGTCGCAACCACCCGCCTCAGCGGTGCGCCGCAGCGCCTTCGGGTCCGATGCGAGCACGGCGAGCGCAGCGCGAACGCGCGCGACCGCCGCCGTCGCCGTTCCAGTTACCGCCGTCTTCCCGTGCGGCGCTGGCGGCTGTACGTGGAGCGTGTACGACACGACGCTGCCCGAGCTCCGGAACGGCATCACACGCTCGCGGCGGAGCGACACGTCCACTGCGCCGTCCTCCGCGACCCCCGCCGCTGCCGCCGCCACCGCGTGGACTGCGCAGTCAAGCAACCCGAGGTTGGTCGTCTCGGGTTCGTGGAGCATCGCGCCGCAGTCGTGCGCAAAGCCCTCGATGTAGCGGCGCAAGTTGCAATCGAAACTAAACGTTGAAAACCCACGCAGTTTACATGATATTCCAGTTTCAAGCGCTTAAACCATAGACCATGGAGGCTTGCAAAATTCAACACTTCAAACACGGGTTTGATACTGGCAACATGCCTCAACGGGCACATCCGGGCACAGCTGGCGCGTGTCCACGTCGATGTGGAGCACCACATGCACGGCGGGGGGGTGCGTGGCGCGCGCCGCCTTGGACGGAATCCTGAACTTGTTGCCCGAGATGTCGTACGCGCGCAACGACGGAATTCTGGACAGCACGCCTCGCACCACGGGGCGCGACTCGGTGTCGCTCAGCACGTTCCCCTCCACGTGCAGCTCCCTCAGTGCAGGGGCTTGCACTCGGCAAGGGTGTATTAATTCAGGGAGGAGGAGGGATGTAGGATGTGTGTATTTTAAAAGGGAGGAGGAGAGGTGTATGAGGGTTGTTTTTAGGGTGTATTAGGGGTGTACGAGGGGTGTACGAGGGTTGTATGAGGGGTGTTGTATGAGGAGGTGTACGAGGGGTGTATGAGGGGTATTTGAGGGGTGTACGAGGGGAGTATGAAGGGGGTATGAATTAGGGGCGTACGAGCATGGAGGGGTGTATGAGGGGTGTATGAGAGGTGGATGAGGGGTGTATGAGGGGTGAATGAGGGGTGTGTGCGGGTGTTATAGGGGAGCATCCGGCCCCGCCGCAGGGTGGACGCCACAGCGGGGTCCGCGCCAGCAAGCGCGACGCCCAGGTCCCCGCTCAGGCGGTTGTGCGCCACGTCCAAGTGCTCCAGGTCGCGCGCACCGCCCAGCGCCGCCGCGAGGTCGCCCGTCAGCCGGTTCTCGCTCGCGTGCACGTGCCGCACGTGCGCGCCGAGCCTGCCCACGGTGCCGGAGAGTAAGTTGCGGCTGAGGAGTAGCGCTTCGCGGCCCTCCGGTGGTGCCCAGGCGCAGGCAGGGACAGAGCCCAGGAGGACGTTGTCGCGCAGGTCGAGGTGGCCCTGGCCGCCGCACAGATGCTTCGTGGGCAACACGCCACGCGCGTGCTGGCCGCCCCACAGCGTCGCGACGCGGTGGTGGACGTGCGCGCGTGCGGCGTCGGCCGTGTCTTCGTGAACGGAGTGGTGCTCCTCCGCGGGGACCGCCTCGAGCAGGGAAACGCACGTGGCGTCTGAAGTTCCGCCGCCGCTGTCGTCGCAGCCGGCCTGCGCGCTTCGCACGGCGTTGGAGCACGCCTCAGAGGCGACGTCCGCGTGCGCGCCGTGCTCGGCGCGGAGAACGAAGCCGCCGCAGTGGCGCGAGACAGCGGAGAGGGAGGCGCCGCAGACGGGCGAGCACGCCATAGCGTCGGCGGTGCGGGCGACGCAGCGCGCGTTCGCGGTGGCGCACACGGGGGACGCGAGTGAGCTCAGCGCCACCGCGCACGCGCGCGTTGCCGCCGTCATCAAGCCGCCGGTAACGGATGGTTTCGCGCCCGAGCACGCGACGGCGGCGGCGTACGCGGTGGCGCCGCAGTGATCGTGATCAACATCAGATACAACGTTCGCGTCGGCGTCGGCGCTGTCGAGGCATGCGGTGGCCCACTCGGGGGCGACGTGCAAGCGCCCGCTGGCATCCAGCGCGACGCCGAGGGCGTGGGCGGCGGCGGCAGCCGCGGGCCCTACGCCACCGGCGCGCTGCGCCGCTGCCGCCGCCGCCACCGCCGTGACGTGCGCCTCGTTGTAGCGGCGCAAGTTGAAATTGGAAGCAAACATTGTTATTTTACCCAATTCACAACATTGTACGAGTACTTTCAAGCGGTGAAACCATAGGCGCTGACAAGTTCAACATGGGGTTTGATGATACCGGCAACCTGCACCGCCCACCTCGTGCTCCCACCGCAGCGCGGAGCCCAGCTCGGAGTCCTCCACGTCCTCGACGTATCCCTCGTAGGTTGTGGCGTCCACGCGCTCGGCCAACACGGGCCGCGCACCCAGCACTGCGTGCGCGCCCCGCTGCCCCCGCTCCCGCTCCTGCGTCGCGGAAGCCGCGGCTACCCAGGGAAGGCGCGCGCGGGGACCGAGCTTCAGGGTTCGGCCACTCGAATCTTCTCAGTTGGGGTGGAATTTTATTAAAAGGTGGTATAGGGGTCTGATGATTGGAGCGAGCGGTAAGACTTTTTGAGTGAACTGCCATCACTGTTAACAGGTTCCCTGTGGATGTTGCTGGGACGAAACCGCGTAGCAGTTGAGCTGAAACAGGAACGAGTGGCCAGGAAGGAACATGCGGCGAGTGTGTGCACTTGAGAATAATTCAGGAAATGAGTGGCTTGGCCAGGGAGGAGGATGCGGCGTGTACGTATAGGTGCACTATGAGCTAACATTCATGGGACAGGTGGAAGGCCCGGCCTAGCTTGGATGCGTGGCGCTTGGCGAAATCCGCCACAGCGTGATCCACATGGAGATCGCGCGCTATGAGCCCGACGTGTAGGGGGCGGCAAAATATACTCAAAACGTCAGACGGGCGGCATTCAACTCAAGAAACGAGGGTTGGCAAATGTGTTTAAGGACATGTGTAGCAATTTCTGCTAGGCCCTGCCGCTGTGACCCATGCCGAGCTTGGGAAGCGTGGATTTATCTCCCGCCAGCTGAGGCTGCGGCTCCTCGGCCCACCCCAGGCTAATGAGGCCCTTCTTCGCTCCCGCGAGGACGACGCTGGCCATACAATCGGCCATGCCGTCGAACATCGTCAAGATCGAGTCCATATACAGGGCCGCCCACAAGTTCCAATTCCAATATTCCACGAGGTCGAGTTTCGGGGCTCCACGCATCATCACAGAGATTTGTTTGAGGGATATGATGAGCGGAGTTTCAGAACTCGGTGAACACCATAACCTTAGAGAAAACCACGACCTACATTTCTTCGGAGATGGCAAATTACGGATGGGGTTGCAGTGATGATCACCATAGAACACGTGAGCGCCTTGGGGCTCGATGAACTTGAGAAATAAAAAGAATTAGAATGACACTGTAGCAACTTCGAGGTATCGAGTGGGGTCACTTGAGCCGAGAGGTTCCAGGGAGGACTAAACGGCTCACGTCTACAAAACGGCTCACGTCTACAGGAAACACTCCCCGTGTTCCGTCACCCTCCAGATTTCCACAAAACATGACAAAACAGGTGAAGCCATGACTGATATCAACTAATATCAATTGACATTCACTGATATGTGATTGGTCGAGAGGTCAAAGTCTTGCTTTGTCATATTTGTATGTGAAGACGAGGAGTGTTTTCCCGTAGGTTACACCGTAACGGGAACTAATCGAAGTATAAGAGTGAGGCCATGCTTATCAGGTCCCCAATCAGCTCTCCGAAACTGGAGACGAGATCCTTAAAGTCGAGCGAGAACAGCATGTCCACGTCCACTTCGTAGGGAACACAACACATAATGTACTGGAACAATGTTTTAATTGTATGGATAGCACGTGCAAGATCATCACTGAGCATCGCACATGGGTGTTTAGTCCGGCACACCCGTGTCTCATTCGAAGCGGAGGCCCTGACACATGTGTACCAGTAAATACTTAATTGTGGCACGTGGCGAGATCACCGAGCATCGCACAAAGGCAAGGCCCTGCCGTGTGATTCCTAAAGAAGACGAAATCCCCTGGTACACACACCCCTACTATTGCACGCTAAATACCCACATAATACATCCCTAATACACCACTAATACACACCCCTAATACCCCCCCCCCCAATACATCCCTAGTACACCCCCCCTAATAAACCCCTGATAATGCACCCAAAATACAACCCGCATACAACCCGCATACACCCCTCGTACACCCCTCATACAGCCATAATGTACCCTGCCATGTGCTTCCCGAAGAAGACGAAATCACCGCGAGCCTTGAGGCTCATCGCACCCTGGTCAAACATTGCCGCCACCAACAGCTCGTTCACGCGCAGAATCTCCACGTTCGCGATCCACCTGACGAGCTTGGGAACGATGAGCTGGTGTTTGTCGTTGAGCACCTCCCCGTGGTCACGGCCGTACGCCTGTCCCTGTCCGTTTCAAATAACTTGACTGTTTGCTTATAGACAGTGTAACAGTGCATTTGCTACGCAAATCGGGTGGGGGGTTCAAACGGGATTTGGAATTTCCAGAGTTTAAGACGGTCGCTCACATAAATTACAGTGTACTTCGACCTCCCGTACAGAGTACACGGGAGGTCGAAAATCGTACATGGGCGAGGGTCTATTATCTAAAAAATCGTGAACGTATCGCACTACGCGCCATGCCCGTTTGACCCTTCCACCCGATTTGGGTAGTGAACACACTCGCCCCATCAAGCATACTCCCTTGGCCTGCCCACTGGTTCCCTCTGAAAAGTGAAGCGTGGAACATGTCGTCGTTCAATTATATTAAGCTGCAAACTACTTGCCCGAAGCCTTGGGATGTAATAAAATGGGGGCCTCAGCGTAACGTAGCAGCCATTTGAAAAACCTAGATAGTTGACGGACGCCAGGGAAACGCTCGTCGCATGTAATGCATCAAGACCCCAAAAACTAAACTAACGAGTTTTCGGTTTGGGGGCTCAATCTTCTAGTGGAACGGGGCGGGGGGTTGGGCCGAGTAGAAGGCAATTGGGAGTGCATTAGGGGTGTATTAGTTAGGGGTGCATCAGGGTATATTAGGGGTATATTAGGGATGTAATAGGGGTAGACGAGGGTTGAATTAGGGGTGTAATAGGGGTGTGCTAGGGGTGTATTAGGGCTAGTGTGAGGCCCTGCTTTTGGTTGTTGAAGGGAGCCAGGATAAAGCACACCGCAATCTTCACCGCAATCTCGGCGAGCTTCAGGGCGATCTCGGCGAGGACCAAGATCGCCTCCAAAATCTTGAGCAGGATTTTCGGGACGAGCAAGATCATGAACACGACGATCTTTGCGATGGTGTAGAGGATCTTGAGAAACACGCGCTTGATCAAGGTCCAGTACCCGCAGCACTGGTCCCGCCAGGCTCCCGCTTGGTCCCGCCATCTAGCAATAAGTTTGTCGCAGTCCTGAGGGATTTTGTATTGTCTGCTTGGTTGCCAGGTGCACTTTTCCTTTCCGTTGTAGGTTATGCAGCCGTTGTTCTGGTTGCGCCCAAAGCTGGACCGGCACGTGCTGCCCGTCATCCGCCCCGCGATATTCGCCGTCTCTTCCATGCGCTGATAATGAAGGTATTGCCCTGCGATTCTGTTCAAGGCGCGCCCCGCCGCCTTCTCAGCGGCGCTAAGCGCGTCCTGGGCCTTATTCACTGCCTTCTTGGCCCCCTCGATGATCTTGACGGCCAGCTCCAGAATCTTCTGGGCAACAAATACAGCCAGCGCGCGCGGAATGAAGACGAACATCATCACGAGCCTCAGTGCGGGCTCGATAAACTCCATGATGATGTTAATAATTGTCGCCCGGATCTCGATGCCCAAGTAGATGTATATGGACAACAGGAAACCGACGGGATCAGTGACCATCGCCTTGAGGGCCATCGCAGAGAAATCGAACGGCACGACGTCAACCTGAGCGTTGATGTAGGTGAGCTCCACGTTGCCCATAGCCCACAGGAAGGTGAACTTGGCGTGGATCCCGCCGCCGTCCTCTTCAGGGCCCGGGATGATCCGGATATCGATCTCCATCATGAAGCACAAGAACACCATCTTGGCCGGCATGACAAAGTATGTGTCGCCCGCGATTTCACCGGTCCATTCAAACTCTCTCTTTGCACCCAGTAGCGGGACGCCCGTCCGCTCGGCAGCTTCGTCCTTCGCAGCTCCCTTCGCAGCTCCCTTAGCGCCTTCTTTCAGTTTGTCCTTAGCCCCCGCTGTGGTGACCTTGAAGGACAGGAACGCGCCGTCAAAGTCCGCCATGTTCTTGGCCGAGAGCTCGCTGCTGTCCGCTGCCTCAGCCTTTCTGGGGCACGGCTCGAGCGACTTGCCATCGAGCTTGGTGGGGTCGAAGGAATCCTCTGACACTGCGCCGCACGCGTTAGGGTCTTCATCCTCCTCAAAATCCACGCGGGGCTCGATCTCGCGAACGGTCATCAGCTGATCCACGGCGCCGTCCTGGGGTTGGTCGTTCGGACGCACCTCGTTCCCCCCGCATGTCTCCATGGCTGTCATCGACAGCGTCCGCCACGTGCGCACCTTACACGTTGTCTCCTGCAGGAACAAGAGCGCATCCTTGCCTTGCTCTGCAGACTTGGCGCGGTCGTGACTCCGGGCGTCGTACGCGGCGTACAGCGACACGGTGTAGGTGCCCGGCCCCAGGTTCACGGTGATGGTGGCGGCGTTGATTCCTTCGCGGCTGTTGAAGCTCGTAAGCTCCTTCGATATCAGCCGGCCCACGCCCTTCTGCTCCAGCACCAGCGCGCCGTGGAACGCGCGGGACTCGGCGCGGAACCCCCACTCGCCGGAGAACCCCGTGCCGAAGCTGGCTGAGACGCGCATGAACTTATTGCCGTAGTCCTTCCCGCGCGCGTTGCTCGCCTCCGCGTCGCAGTTCCCAAGCGCTGTCGCCAGGTCATACTCGTCGAAATCGTCCACGTGGCGTTTGCAGAATGACTTGGCGTTGGGGTCGTTGGGGCGCAGCAGCACGGCGTCGAACGCGTCCGCCGCGTGCTCAGGCTTGGCGAGCGCGCGGGGGACGTAGCTTGCGCCCTCCTGGATCGTCAGCGTGTCGACGAGCGGCCCCGTGCGCTCCTCGTCCGCCGCCTTGAAGTCCTGTACGGGCGCCGCGGCGATTGCCTTAGTGTTGCCAGACTCGAGCGCCTCCGTCGCCGCCTCGGCTTTGTCGTCCGCTTCGGTGCCCTCCACGTTGTTGGCCCCCTCCGAGTCGTAGAATGTGGGGGACATGCAGCAGGTGCTCTCGAAGCGCATACGCCCGCCTGGGCACCCCTCGCCGGTCAGTTTCCACCCCGTCAGCACCTCGTCCAGCGCCGTGGCGCACTGAGGGCCGGGCACGCGCAGCAACGCCGTCATGGGGCTCGTGGTCTTGAAGTCGCATCCGGAGCGCTTGGTGCGGCACACGTCCAGCTCCATCGCGGGGCAGCACGTGGACTCCATGGCGTACCGCCCGGGCTCCTCTCGCCGCGTGTACCACGGCCGCGCGTCCGCCGCTAGCTTCCACGACAGGAGCGCGGAGCTGGCGGGGCACTGCACGGGGGTGCCCAGCAGCGCGCCCAGCTTCTTGCCCGCTAGGTGCACCAGCTTGCTGGTCTCCTTCTTGCACTTCCCGGGTGTGATCTCGCGGTTCTGCTTGACAACGCACGTGCTGCGGTCGCGCATGCCGGCGCAGGTGCGGGTCTTGGCTTGTAAGCAGGACTCGCCGGGCGCGCCATCGTCCGCGGAGAACACGCACTCCTCGACGCCGAAGCTCTCGAGCAGCTGGTACGCGCCGTTGTCACACGCCGCGCGGAAGCTGCTCAACTGCGCGTCCGAGATCGTTGGCGCGTCGATGGGGCGGCATGCTCCGTGCTTGACCACCACCTCGGGCGGCGCGGGCGCGGCGGGCGGCGGGCGCGGCGGCGGAGAGTGCGCACCCGGCGGCAGCGCCGGCTCGGGGGGGTCGATGGGGTACGCCGGGCGGTCCTGCCCGGGGGGCATCGTGGGCATCCCGGGCCTCGTCGGGTTGGGCGGCATCTCGAACGGGGGTGGCGGGGGCGGGGACGGCTGGCCCTTGTCCTAGGGCCCGCCTGAAAATGCTCTGAAGTCAAAACATCAGGCGGGTGGCATTTTACCCAAGGGACCAGGGTATAGAATGTGTTGAAGGACATTTCGACCAATATTTCTGCCTGGCCCTACCTTGTACCCGCGGCCGTTGGTGCAGAAGCCGACCTCGCACGGCTCGGCGCGCTCGATGTAGGCGTTGCCGTTCACGTGGGGCGCCTTGTCGTACGCGCCCCCTTCACGGACGTCGTTGCCGGGAGTGCCCGAGACGTAGTAGCAGATGAGTCCTGCGGGGCCGGTGATGCAGCACTCCTCCGGGTTATTCAAGGAGACATGAGCGGCGTCCTGGCAGTGCGCCAGCAGGCGGCGAGTGTATATGTTCGTCCAATCGAACAGCACGTCTGGCTTGCCCCGGTCGGTGATGTCCATCCACGTGTCGTCCTGGGAGTTCTCCCATAGACGGCAGCGGCTGAACTCGCTCAGGATGCCGTTGGGAAGCGCGTTCCGCCCGGTCATCTCGTTCAGGCTCTGCACCTGCGAGTCCAGATACGTGTACTCCTTCTGCTCGGTGATGCCGACCGACCACAGTGCAAACGAGTTCTGCCCAAGCTTCCTGGTCTCCGCAGCATACTTATTGCCGCTCTCGGTGACGAATGCGTCACTTGTGTGGCCGTAGTGTTTACCGTTGTCGTCCACACACTCGATGTAAGGTTCGGCCGGGTTGGTGTACGCCGGCTTCCACCACGATCCCATGAGTCTCCGGCGCCCGTTATTCTTCCTCTCGAGGTCTTCTTTGTTTTCCTCGTACAGGTCCGGCACCAGCTTGGTCTTATAACCGGCGGTGACTGGGAAGGAGAGCTTATCGTTGTACTTGAGCATTTCCTCGATCACCGGATCCGCGCTCTTGGAGCCGTGCTCCAACTCGTCTTTGAACGTGTTTGACCTTCGGTTGAACCTCCGGTATTTTGGCAACGAGCGGCCATGGGTGGAGGACAGCGCGCCGTCTTTGTGGACACAAAGTTTATCCCACCGCCAATCACCCGCCCCGTGCTCCGATTTCATTGTCGCTTGGTCGCACTTGGGAATCATGTTGTCGCTGTCCATGGCCTCCAGGTTGAGATACGCCACCTTGACGTAAAGTTTGCCCACGGATTCGCGCAGCATCTGCGTGGTCACCTTTGGCAGCATCCACAGCGTAAAGTCCTGGCAGTTGTGCACCTCGATGTTGAGCTCCATGATGCAGTCTTGCTGGGGCGATAACGCACCCTCCACTTCTCCGTTCCCCTTGAAGCCCGACGACGCCACGCACGCTGTGGCCATCGAAATCCCTCCTTGTCGCAGGGAACGCCGCACAAACTCAGTAGCGCGCGGTAAGATCACCGCCGCACATCATGGGGTTCACACAGGCATGTAGTCAGACACACCGATGACGTCTGCCTCCCGTGTGCCTCCCGTAAGCCCGTGAGCCGTGACCCTGCCGGGCTTGAGATACTTGCGGTCTGAGAACTCGCGGATGCGCGCGGGGAACTTGACGCCGCACGACATGCCGAAGAGCTCGCCGTCGTCTTTGACGTCATTGATGGACAGGACCGAGTCGCCAGCTTTGCCGTGGACGATGTACGGCTCCCATTCCACGTCTTCGCCGCTCTCGTCGCCCGTGTACACGCCCCCCTTGACGCCCGCCCATACCTGCGCGTTCCAGTCCTTCGTCTTCCACCCGCGATTGCACTTGACGTCGGACACGTCGTGGCCCGGGAAGTTGGCCAGCCGGAAGTCGTTTAGAGCCTTGGTCTTCTCCCGCCCGTCGATGACGTCCTGGCATAGCTGCGTGTGGTCCACGAAGGGCGGCGGCGGCGGCGGGGCGGGAGGGGTGCCGCCCGGCGCAGCCTTGGACCGCTGCGCCCCGAACCACGCACCGAAGTTATCGGCGTTGAGGATCAGCTCGCCGGTGGCGCTCGGCGCCTTCGCCTTCACCTGGCCCGCAGCCGCGCGCCGCACCGCGGAGGCGGACGATAACTGCTCCGACGGCCCGCCGGCCGCTGCCGCCGTCGCCGAGTTCTCCGGGGTGTAGCGGCGCAAGTTGAAATTGAAAGCAAAGTCTGAAAGCGTCATCATATTGTAGCGTCAAGCGCTGAGAAACCATAGGCACTTTCAACACGGGTTTTGATACTAGCAGCTTGCACCGCCCTGCCGGGGAGGAGAGCAAGGCGCGGCGGCGGTGGTGCGCCGCGGCGCGGCGAGACACGAGGCGGTGGCGCCTCTTGGTCAAGGAGTCGGACTGCAGCTCGACATCCACGGTCATCCCCGCCTCGCCGATGTCCACCATGCCCATGGAGTAGGGAACACAGGACGCGTTAGCAGTAGCACGTGTTAGGATCACTACACGTTATGCCCCCCTGACACACCCCTAATACACCCCTACTCCATCGCTAGTGCATCCCTAATGCACGCGGCTTCCACACCATGGAGGACTGCGCCCAGATGTCCACGGTGTCGGCGTCGAACCCCTCGGGCTCCTTGAAAGCCACGCGGTCGGTCGACCCGCCGGCCGCCACGCCCATCTCCTTGTTGTTGCCCTGCGCCACGAGGTACCGGTACGACACTGTGTGCTTGCCGGGCCGGCACTTCAGCCCCGGGAGCGTCAGCGTCT
>Ga0307489_10000292_pt1 | contig 29045 bp, 25 predicted proteins | sample SB12metaG_FD_202247 | JGI IMG/M metagenome (GOLD analysis project Ga0307489, IMG submission 202247) | Sea-ice brine microbial communities from Beaufort Sea near Barrow, Alaska, United States - SB 1.2 | ecosystem: Environmental > Aquatic > Marine > Coastal | place: USA: Alaska | collected... | reverse complement strand
GCAATTTCATCCCTGAGCATTCATCCTAAATATGGCTCTTCCTGAGCGGTTTCATCCCTGCACATTCATCCTGAATGTGGCTCACCCTGAGCTATCTTGTCCCTAAACACTTATCCTTAAGTGGGTCCTTTTCCCTGTTACCCATTTCCAAATGAGTTGCTCAATCCCGAGCTTGTCCTGATAATCCATATCACTGCTCAATCCGTGTGCAGTATTCCTCATCTATGAGGTTGTCCGAGTCATCCTTGTATCATCCTGATCCGTCGTGATTCCCTGTGACGCAGTTAATATATAACAACCAGAAAAACTTTCGACATGCGTTTCCCTTCTAAATAAGGAGGTTAGAATACTGGAATATAATATTTATTAATTACTTGTTGAAAAACAGCCGGTTGTATTTCTTACCGGTATTATACTAAAGTATAATAGTGCTTTTTCCTACATGTTTGTGCGAGATCTCTTACAAACATGTAGGTTTATTTCTTACAAGGGGGTTTGTGGTAAAACTGACAGATAGCAGCTTTGCTTTATGAGCTCAAAAATAGAGTCAGGTTAGGTTTTGCGGCGGAACATTAACTGACCACAGAATCGTCCCACTTCCAGTTCCTCAAGTAGCTGATAGTGTCCGTCGGCAAAAAAAGTCAGGCACTTTGGCAAGGTGACATAGACCGCCACACCTTCACTTTTGTCGTCTTCAAACATAACACTGTCGATAGCCTTCATTAATACATGGCCAAGACCGTGATGCTGATGATCAGGGTGCACACCTATAAATGACAACATATGATAATTTTCAGCAGGAATATGCTCTCTTACTTTTTGCTCTTTATCAACCATTTGCCGGGTCCCAAGAAAGCCCGCAGTGAGTAACATTTTAAGTCGCCAATGCCAGAATCGCCCTGGACCAAATGCTGCGTCCGGGCCGATAAGGCAAGCAACCGCCAATAACCGGTCCTCGTCAAACAAACCGATCATGGGTTGCTTTGCTAACCAAAACGCGTTTAACTCTTCCCGTATTGCCGAACGCAAGCGTGATTCATAACCGTCTTTTTCGATCTGGAATATATCGACAAAAAGCGGGTCATCATGATAAGCCTGATACAAAATCGATGCGGCTATTTTAAGATCTTCGGCAGCTAAATACACTGCTTTGATATTGCCTAATTCAAGGTCTTCGACCACATTAGATAGGGCCATGCTAGTCTCTCCTGGAGATTTGTATACGCTGGTGAACATACAACACATGTTAATATATTGTAAATAATTATTTGATTTTGAAAAAACCACTATTGGAGTATATCGATGGAAAAGTATCACACAACTATGAGCGATTTATTCGAACAGTTGGGTTTAGCCAGTTCAGACGAGGGAATTGTTAGTTTTATCTCCCAAAACAAGGGATTGAGACAAGGTGTGCATATAGAAGAAGCGAATTTTTGGACCCGTCCGCAAGCAGAGTTTATTAAAAACGCATTACTGGAAGATGCAGAGTGGACCGAGCTAATCGACCAACTGAATACCCGTATTCGCTAATATAGCCAAGTGAACCTGCATTTTGCAGTCCACATGGATATCAACAGGCATCATGGCTCAGGCCCTGATGCCAACACCTTATTACTATTGGTTCAGTATAGCGTAGGCTGAATCGCCCCACCCCACCAGCACACCATTACGCAATACCAGGGGAGTACATTCGTCTTTGGTGGTTATACCGTCGCTCTCCTTGCGTTGTGTTCTAAAATACAATACATAGTATTGGTCACCGTCTTTTGCAAAAAACTCGCTAAAATCCGGTGCCCCTAAGCGATCTGATACTTGCTCTTTACTAAGCAGTGGTTGCAAATTAGCAATACTTTTGCGATTTTTTTGCTCTGTGTCTTGCCAGTCAGAGTGGTATTCATCCCGCCCGTCACCATCTACTGATATAACGCAACCCGATAAGGCCAACGTTAAACCTATAGTCGTGATTAAGAGTAGTTTTTTCATGTGTTTTTCCTTGAAAGTTGGGTTTGTTATTTTCGTTATTTGCATAAAATCGCTTATGACATTGTAGAACCTAATATTCAAAAATAACGCCACATCTATATCTTATTGATTTAATAGCATAATAATAGCCAACAGCTGCTAGAGTGTAGTTTTTAATGGGGGTTCACACCACTTATTCGTCGAATTGACTAAATAATCTGAACTCGGGATAATGAGTGTCGCTTGTTATGAACTTTATATATATAAATCAAAAAACCAGGTTGTATAAACGGTTCATTCCTTAAGGTCCATCCCCTAATTCAGGTTCATTATAATGAGTAACAACCAACAGTATATCATCAGCCTGTGCCAGCAATTGGTAAAGGATGGCAAAACGCCCACTGTCGCCTTAGTGCGTAATCGTGCTCAGCGTTCGCTATCCATTCCCGATGTAATCAAAGGCCTACAAAATTGGCAACATAGTCCCCAGCAATCTGTGCATTTATCCGATGATATGCCAGGTGACATTAAGCAGCCCCCGGCAAGCCTGGAAAAACGTGTTGTGTTGCTTGAACAACAGGTTTTACAATTAACCGCTGCTTTGGCATTGTTAACATGCAATGACAAATAGAGCGACTATACCCAAGGTCATTTGAGTGGTTGTTCCAGGGGGCAAAAGCAACGTCTCACCACAGAGGACACAGAGAATGACCAATTAGCTGAAAAACTAAAATACATACCCAAATCCGTTGCCGTTAGCGAGTAAAGTAGCTCAGCCCATAAGCTTAGACCCACCAAGTGCAACAGGGGTGGCTATTGAGGTGAAGTGAGTGCAGCCAACGACAGCAGCTTAAATGGAAACGGGTATAAACCACAGAGGACGGGTGGCTATTGAGGTGAATTGAATTGAGGTGAAGTGAGTGCAGCCAACGACAGCAGCTTGAATAGAAACGGGTATAAACCCTAGAGGACACAGAGGGAATTGTGTTTAAGAGAGAATGATTTTCTTTCTCGGTTATCTCCGTGACCTCGGTGGTAATTTTTTTGATTGACGCAAACAAACTCAAAGCCGTTGCCGTTGCAGTCAAGCGGCAATGGGACTAAGCCCCATAAGCATAAGCGCACTGAGTGTAACGGGGTTGACAACGGGAAGTGGAGACGGGGCTATATCTCGCTTGTTGGCCCGTCGCTGGGCGTTATTGTACTAAGAAAAGCAGCCAAATTGGGCGCGATAACTTTTTGTGGTTGTAAGCCAACTTGCTCCAGCATTACTTTTCCACTTTGATTATCCACACTCAAGACAAAGTCATCTTCACTCGTAAGGGCAAAAAATAGGGTTTCAGGCTGACGCAACCGCCTTTTCATTAATATATGCCCCACCAAATTTTGTTGCAGTATAGTAAAATCTTCATCGTTCCAGGCCTGCAGTAATTGTAACGGACCATGCTCGCTGCTGGCATAAATATTCTCACTCCAATATTGACCATAATAATCTTTTATATCCGAGTGTAGCGTCATGTCCAAAGCATGTTCCAAATCACCAAATTTTGCCGCAGGCCAACGTTTCACTGGCCGCCAGCTGACCATGACGCCTTCCTCATTATCCTTCGATGGCTCATAACACTCGGACGGCCATTTTGTATCATATTCTATAGTGGCTATACTCGGGAATGTTATGGCATGTTGTTTAAAACGTTGCATAAAACTATCCAGCGCCTCGATTACCGATTGACTCATATAATTGATCCAGCTAGGGTCACATTTGCCCATAATGTAACATTAACAGAGGAATTCGGGGCTAAAAATTTAGTCTACCCAACCACTTGAGTTACAATGGGCCAAGTGCAAGCTAAGGCTGAAATTATGAGTGATTTACCCAATACAACTGAATTATTAAGTCATCTGAGTCTAGGTAAAGTCTCACAATACAAAGAAACATACTCCCCTGAATTACTCCAAGGGGTTCCGCGAAGTTTAAATCGCCGGGAATTGACATTAACCGCTACCTTGCCTTTTACCGGGGCAGATAGGTGGAATGGCTATGAGCTTTCCTGGTTAAATCTCAAAGGTAAACCCCAGATCGCAATTCTACGGTGTGAAGTCCCTTATAATTCACCCAACCTGATTGAGTCCAAATCATTTAAACTTTATTTAAACAGCTTTAACCAGAGCAAGATAGCATCCATAGATAAGGTGACAGAACTGCTCAGCAAGGATTTATCTTACTGCGCTGGTCTTGACGTTAACGTGCAACTGTTTAGTCCTGTGGCGTTTGGGGGCTTGCAATTGGCTAGTCTGGAGGCCGAGTGTATAGATGATATTGACATTCAAATCGATGATTATCATTTGCAGCCACAAATATTAAAAGTGGGCGAACACCATATCAATGAAACCCTTTGCAGCCACCTGTTAAAATCTAACTGCTTGATCACCAATCAACCTGATTGGGGAAGTGTGTTAATCCATTACCATGGCAAACAGATAGATAAAGAATCGCTGTTACGCTATTTGATTTCGTTTCGCCAACACAATGAATTCCATGAGCAATGTGTTGAACGTATTTTTTGTGACATTATGCATTATTGTCAGCCACAGAAGTTGACCGTCTATGCCCGCTACACTCGCCGGGGTGGGTTGGATATCAACCCCTTTAGAAGTAACTTTGAGAGCCTTTATCCCGAGCAGCGATTAGCCCGTCAATAGTGGCGCGGTTGACTAAATTAAACAGTGCCAGGAATGCGTATTTTAAACAGGAAACCTGTTTTTATTTAAGTTAAGGAGCACGATGAAGAGCATACAACTTAACCCGATTGGGGTGATGAGCCAACTGTCAAAACTTGAAGTGGACAGGCTTAATCACTCCGCTGACAGCCAGCTTTATCAGTTATTTCGTAATTGTTGCCTGGCGGTATTAACCAGTGGTGCTGAAACCGACGATTGCGAAGATTTATTTATCAAGCACAAGGATTTTGATGTTCGCCTGATCAGCCGCGAGCGCGGGGTGAAAATAGAATTAATTAATCCGCCCGACATTGCCTTTGTAGATGAAAAATTAATCAAAGGTGTGCACGAACATATCTTTTCCGTACTGCGGGATTTATTGCACATGGGGGTGAGTTTTAACGGAGCAGAATTTCCAGAGGTACCCGAATCGGCCTATATTACCCACAAAGTATTCGACATGATGCGCCATGCACAAACGATTAAAAATACGGCGGAACTTAATTTAGTGGTCTGCTGGGGGGGTCACTCTATCGGTGAAATTGAATATCAATACACCAAAGACGTGGGTTATCAATTAGGTTTGCGCGAGCTAAATATCTGCACCGGATGTGGCCCCGGCGCAATGAAAGGGCCCATGAAAGGTGCAACTATTGGCCATGCTAAACAACGTTATCGATATGGCCGTTACCTGGGGATAACCGAACCCAGTATTATTGCCGCCGAGCCCCCTAACGCAATCGTTAACGAAGTGGTGATCATGCCTGATATTGAAAAGCGTCTGGAAGCATTTGTCAGAATGTCCCACGCGATTGTGGTATTTCCAGGTGGTGCCGGCACGGCAGAAGAATTACTGTATTTGTTAGGGATCATGCTTAACGAGCAGAATAAAGATCAAGTGCTTCCTATTATCCTCACCGGTCCTAAAGTTTGTCAGGACTACTTTGGTGAAATAGACAAATTTATTGGCGCTACATTAGGCAAAGAGGCCCAGTCTCTCTATCAAATTATTGTTGACGATCCGGTTTTGGTGGCACAAACCATCAACAACCAACGGCCCCAGGTTAAGGCTTATCGCAGACAAACCGGAGACTCTTTTGATTTTAATTGGTCTTTAAAGATAGAACCCGCATTTCAGGAGCCGTTTCTGCCAACTCATGAAAATATGAATGCTTTGAATCTGCATTATGATCAACCCAAGGCCGAACTGGCTGCCGATTTACGTAAGGCATTTTCAGGTATTGTGGCTGGTAATGTAAAAGCCGAGGGCGTTAAACTGATCAGAGAGAAAGGCCCGTTCAAACTAAATGGTAACCATCAATTAATGCAGATGATGGATGAATTACTGGCTTCTTTTGTGCTGCAACAACGCATGAAGTTACCAGGTAGTAAATATGTGCCCTGTTATGAAATTTTGCAGTAAATTTGCAGTAAAGTAGTGCCTATAATCAAAGCCATGGCAGCTTAGCGAAAAAGCGGCTTTTCGCCACCGAGACCATAGAGGGAATAAGGTTTTAAGATAAAATGATTTTCTTTCTCGGTGATCTCGGTGGTAAATTTTATTTTGATTGACACAATATATACCCAAAGTCATTGAAGTTGTTGCCAGACGGCAAAGGCACTCAGCCCCATGAGCTTAGCCCACTATGTGCAACGCCGGTTCACTATTGGGGTGAGTGCAACCAACAGACAGGCTGTTTCAAAAATGAAGAATATAGAATAAAAAACACATATTCACGTTAAATACACATCGCCCTTAATGCAATATGCGTATACTTTTAATAGATTAATCACGGATTGAATTTGCCTCGATATGAATAAAAAAGTACTAATCAGAATCAGTTTTGCTGTGGCATTGTATGCGTTTTTTGTGGTGGCTGTATTGATGTTCTACCCTGATAAACCCCAGAGCATGGATTGGAAAGACAGGGAAGAATACAATAAAATCCAGGTTTCCAAACTTGAGCTGGGCGTGGGCAAACAACAGGTTCTTGCTATCTTAGGCAGCCCGGATATCAGTGAAGCCAAAAAATCGTCCCTTGATACCTGGCAAGTGATGTTTTACCGCACGCAACATGTCAAAGCTGACGGCATCACCACCCAGGATGAATGCACTGCTCTGTTATTGAAAAATGATGTATTAGTGGCTTGGGGCGATAGCGCTTATCAAGATTACATTGAAAGATAAGGTCGCTAAACTCTCTACCCGCTGAATCCATTAAACAGCAGTATTGGAGCGTAGTCACATTGTTAAATACGGGCTTTATCCAACGAGTTAAACCAGCTAATGCTGTAATTTTGTGCCTCGCTTTACAACTGTTATGGTTGCAGGGCGTTTCACTGGCACAAGGCCGGCAACTGTCAAGCCATATAATGCTTCCGTTACCCCCCCTATCATCCAAAACCATTGGATTTGCAGTTCCAGGTGGGCGAAGGAACTCAGCCCCATGAGCTTAGACCGACTAAGTGATGGGGGTGAGCAGCCAACAACGCTGCAACTTCAAGGTTGACGGGTATATACAGGGGCAACAATGACTCGAACAATCCCAGTTTTTGCTTGACTTAACGTGCCAGGATATTAAGTTGAAAAAATCACAATTTACAGCCTATTATCATATCTATTGACCCACTCACTGATGTACACAAACATTGTTTCACTGGTCAAAAAAAGCTATTTGTGGTATAAATCGCCCCCAAAAATTGTCGCGCACTATACATAAAAATAGAATGGGTTGACGCCATGTGGCAGGTTTAAGCCACGACTAACTTTAAGGAATTTATTATGACTCAACAACGTATAACGGTAATACGAGGGGACGGAATAGGCCCGGATATAATCGATTCCGCATTACAAGTTTTGGACAAAGTAGGGTGTGATTTTGCGTACGATTTTGCTGATGCTGGTTTAATGGCGTTGGAAAATCACGGCGAGTTACTGCCCCAGGAAACTCTGGATCTTATTGGTAAAAATAAAGTGACCCTTAAAGGGCCGTTGACCACACCAGTAGGTGAAGGTTTTACCTCTATCAATGTCAGCCTGCGTAAGAAATTCCAGTTATACGCCAATTTGCGCCCTGTGTTGTCATTTAAAGGTACCAAAGCGCGATATGAAAATATCGACATCATTACCGTACGGGAAAATACCGAAGGTATGTACTCAGGATTAGGCCAGGTCGTGTCTGCCGATGGTAATGAAGCAGAAGCCATGAGCAAAATCACCCGTACCGGTGCCGAGCGCATCCTGGTATACGCTTATGAAGTGGCACGACGGAATAATCGCAAGAAAGTGACCGCCGTACACAAGGCCAATATTCTAAAATCCACTTCAGGATTATTCTTAAAAGTGGCCCGGGAAGTTGCCCAGCGTTACCCCGATATTGAATCGAGCGAAATGATCGTCGATAACGCCTGTATGCAGCTGGTAATGAATCCTCACCAATTTGATGTGATCGTCACCACCAACCTGTTTGGCGATATAATATCTGACTTATGTGCCGGTTTAGTCGGTGGTTTGGGTATGGCTCCCGGTGCCAATATAGGCACTGATTGTGCCATATTTGAAGCGGTACACGGCTCAGCGCCTGATATAGCAGGTAAGAATCTGGCAAACCCTACATCAGTGATCCTGGCATCTATTCAAATGCTCGAGTATCTGGATATGCGTGATAAAGCAGAAAAAATCCGCTATGCCCTTAAACAAGTTATCGAATCCGGTGATCGTACCACTCGAGATTTAGGGGGTGTGCACGGCACCAGTGATTTTACCGCAGCTATGTTAGAACGCCTGTAAGCATAAATATACCCGTCTCCCTTGAAGTTGCAGCGTTGTTGGCTGCACTCACTCCCCCCTATCGGTAACCGACATTGCGCCAACCGCGTTGCGCCAACCTTAATCACTTAGTAGGTCTAAGCTCATGGGGCTGAGTTCCTTTGCCGCCTAACTGCAACGCCAAGGGGCTTTGAGTATATAAATAAACATGCCTCTGCATTTTACTCAGGCTGGGCTAGTGACAATCAGTGTAATTGGGCTAACACACAGATTACAAAGAAAATAATGTGACATTAAAAACGATCCCTTACATTTTTTACTCTCCGATCACCGTGACCACGGTGGTGAATTGTATTGTTCTTTGATCACTACACGGTACACAGAGCACTGCATTAATAATGTTTAAAATCGGATGATTTTAGATGTGCTTAATCTGTCAACTCTGTGACCTCGGTGGTAAGTTATTTTTTTGTCACACTATAGAGTTTATAACCGGCCCTGAATAATCTGCATAAACATATAAGTAAATGAGAGTGGCCATTTTTTTGTCTACTTTATCTTTAAGGGTAATTTCTTTACCTAAAAGAAAAGCTCTACTAGGGTTAATTCTGTGCAATTGCACTAAATTAGACCATTTTTACAAGGAACTCATCATGAAAAAAATCTTCACCTCGTTATTTTTTGCATGTTTTATGTTATTCAGTTACTCAAGTGCATTATTTGCCCAGTCGGCTGGTGATACAAGCAGTATGTCTGAGGTAACAACACAGAAAATAAACCTTAATACAGCCTCGCTTGAACAACTTGTCTCGTTGCCTGGAATTGGTAATAAAAAAGCGGCGACTATCATTGCGTATCGAGAACAAAACGGTAAGTTCAAGTCAGTGGATGACTTGTCAAACGTCAAAGGTATAGGTTCGAAGATGCTGCTAAACTTGGCAGATGCGGTAGAAGTAAAATAAAAAAAGCCGCTTGATAGCATATCAAGCGGCTTTAACGTAGCACCAAGTGAGGTTATTTCACTAGCGCGTGTAAGTATTCAGTAAATTCTGCCCCTAATTCAGGATGACGCATAGCATATTCCACATTGGCTTTCATGTAGCCCAACTTAGTGCCGCAGTCATGGCTTTTGCCTTTCATATAATAAGCATCTACCTGTTCAGTCGCCATCAGCGCATCTATGGCATCGGTTAACTGTACTTCATCTCCGGCACCAGGAGGCGTTTGAGCCAGTAGATCCCAAATTTTTTCCGACAGCACATATCGCCCGACTACAGCCAAGTCTGAAGGGGCGTCCTCTAGAGCGGGTTTCTCTACCATGCGGTGTATTTTGGCTGAATCGCCGGGGGCCAACTCTAATCCTTCTAAATCAACAATACCGTATTTGCTGACATCTTCCTCTGGAACACTCTCCACCATGATTTGACTGACCTGACTGGTGTTAAATTTAGCCAGCATATTCGCCAGATTATCTTTTTTCGGGTTGCAAGTACTGTCATCAATAATAACGTCTGGCAGCACTACAGCAAAAGGCGCATTCCCCACCATAGGCCTGGCACACAACACGGCGTGACCAAGGCCTTTAGCCACACCTTGGCGTACATGCATAATGGTCACGTCCCGGGGGCAAATTGCTTGCACAGCTTCCAGTAATTGACGTTTAACTCGCTTTTCCAACGTTGCTTCTAACTCGAAACTGGTATCGAAATGGTTTTCTATGCTGTTTTTACTGGCGTGGGTCACCAATATGATTTCTTTGATACCGGCGTTAACGCACTCGGAAACCACATATTGAATAAGGGGTTTGTCTACCACTGGCAGCATTTCCTTGGGGATAGCCTTAGTCGCAGGCAGCATACGTGTACCTAAACCTGCAACAGGGATAACTGCTTTTTTCACTTGACTCATTTCATTATTCCTTTACTCATTTTATTGTTCTTTGACTGAAAGTCCGCGACCTATCGCATAGTAATGCAAGCCATATTCCAACATCATATTAGGTTCGAATAAATTACGCCCGTCAAAGACCAGCGGCGAAGTAAGCTTTTGTTTGATTAGGGCAAAATCCGGGGCACGAAAGGCCTGCCATTCAGTACAGATCACCAGAAAATCAGCACCTTCAAGTGCCGATTCTTTCGTGCCCATCAGGCTTAAGTCTTCACGGCTACCATAAATACGCTGGGTTTCTTCCATTGCCTCAGGATCATAGGCCTTAACCTTAGCACCCGCTTTCCACAGGCTTTCCATCAATACCCGACTCGACGCTTCACGCATATCATCGGTATTGGGTTTAAATGATAATCCCCAAATGGCAACGGTTTTACCTTTCACGTCACCGCCAAAATGGCGCATGATGTATTCAAACAGTTTTTCTTTCTGAGCATAATTAACGGCTTCTACCGCTTCGAGGATCTGAGCGGTATAACCCACGCCAGTGGCACTGCGTACCAAAGCTTGTACATCTTTAGGAAAACATGAACCGCCATAACCGCAGCCGGGATAAATAAACTGATAACCAATACGGGGGTCTGAGCCAATGCCGCGGCGTACGTTTTCGATATCCGCGCCAAACAATTCGGCCAGAGTCGCCATTTCATTCATAAAGCTGATCTTGGTGGCCAACATACAGTTAGCCGCGTATTTGGTCAGTTCAGCACTACGAATATCCATCATGATAATTTTGTCATGATTACGATTAAAGGGGGAATACAGCTCACGGAGTTTTTTCTCAGCAGATTCACTGGTGGTACCCAAAATAATACGGTCTGGGCGCATACAATCGTTAACCGCCGCCCCTTCTTTTAAAAATTCCGGGTTAGAAACCACATCAAACGTCAAATTTTTACCTAGTTCGCTGAGCGTTTCGTTTACTTTGGCTTGTACTTTATCTGCGGTACCCACGGGCACAGTAGATTTATTGATGATGATTTTATGGGATTGCATATGCTGGGCAACGGTTGAAGCCACCGCTAATACATATTTTAAGTCAGCAGATCCGTCTTCGTCAGGCGGCGTACCCACCGCAATAAAAATAACTTCACCGTGTTCAACCCCACGGGCAGCATCGGTAGTGAAATCGACACGACCGGCTTCGTAGTTACTGTTAACCAATGGCGTCAGGCCCGGCTCATAAATAGGAATGTGACCTTGTTTTAATTTGTCCACCCTATTTTGGTCAATATCCACACATACCACTTCGTGACCTACTTCCGCCATAACCGCAGCTTGTACAAGCCCGACATAGCCAATACCAAATACTGTAACTTTCATCTAACTAAATTTCCTTAAAGTAATTTCTAACAGATACGACTGACTAAATATGACAAAATTTTGATAATGAGAGCAAAAATAGTGCCTAAATACAAGGCCATGGTGAAATAGTTTTTTGGTCAGGCGATATTTTTGTACTTGCAGAGGATAATTAAGTGAGGTTTACCACAGACAATAGCTAAAATATGCGCTAGCCTATGTGGGTAAAATTAATTCGTAATGTAAAGCTGCAATCCAGTGGCACATTAGGAATAATGATAAGATTGGGCGAATGATTTTCGAACAACTATTGAGCCAAGCATGGTATTCAATTATAATAATAAATGTTTGCGTTTTAATTTAAATTGAAGAGGAATGTTATGAAAAAGATGCTTATGGCTGCTACAGTGGCTTTATGTTTTGCTGGCAATGCTTTTGCTGAAGATATTGCAGATCCTGATGCAGTTAAATCAACAATAGGTGGTGTTGCCACAACAGATATTGCTGCTACTCTTGTAGGTGCGGGAATTGCTGGTGCCCTTATTTCCAACAACCGTGGTACTGCAAAAACAAGACCCGATGGAACAATTGTTGAGCCAACTTGTAACGGTGCTGACCCTTTAGTGGATGGCGTTTGTGTGGGTACAACCAGTACAGTGACAGTAACAGGTACAGGTACTATGACCAGTACCACCACTGTTCCGGTAACCTTTACTTATACCCCCTCAGTATAATAATAAGATTAAATGAAAAGCCGCCATTTGGCGGCTTTTTTGTTGCAATTATTTATTCGGATGCACAGCCCTAAATGAACATAAAAAACCTAACCCTGAGTATGTTGGTAGTGATACTTACCACAGGTTGCAGTGGTACTTACCGTGCTTATTATGAAACACTAGAGTTAGCCCTTGCTGAACACCCCGATGCCCGAATGACCCTTGCTGAAGTACAAGTGGCCACGGTGGATGTGATTTCTGTCAAGCGTGGTGAACGACCAATGGCAATCATGGCGTTGGCCTATCTGGAAAATGGCCAACATAAGTGGATATCACAGGACAAAGCCATGTTGATCATGGAACAGGGCCGTATAGTGCGCACCCTGGGGCTAACAGAAAATTTACTGTATCTTGCTAATACCGAATCTGACCCGCTGAAAACCTTACCCGCTGAGAACCCCAAAGACCTATGGCAAAGCGCAGCAGATTACACCGGCGATCAATACGGTTATCCCCTGGAGTCAACGTTCACATCAGCGGTAGGTGACGAGCTACATGCACTAACCTTGAATATTGACACGGTACTTTTTGTAGAAAAAGTCCGTTACTTAGCGCCAGCTAATTTTATGCGTTTTAACACCCATTGGAATAATTACTACTGGTACCACAAAAAAAGCGGTGAACTGCTTAAAACAATACAAACGCTTTCCCCTTTTGCTGAAACACTGCAAGTCACCTACTTAAGCCGAATTGCCCGCTTAAAGCACTCATCACCGGATACACAATAATGAATCATTTACCTTTGGCAGCTTTGCTCGCAATGGCGATAGGTTACATGACATTTGATAACGCTATAGCCCAGGTAACAGTCGAGGTTAACCAGCAGCACTATGTATTTACAAACCAACCGCGTTTAGTTGAAGTATTAGCGCCCCTGGCAACTCAGCAGAATTGGTATTGGCCAGCCGCTGCATTATATGAAATAGATAAAATCGAGCTGGAAAAAACACGCCAGAAAGTACTTAACCAGTTATCGATATTGGCAAAAGCCCAGCTACCAAAGAACGGCCCACTAAAATTAGCCGTAGAGCAACTGGCAGCAGATATCACTAACTGGACATTGGCGCGCAGGTTACCGATAGCAATAGATTATGACCTGGCACGCATAAAAGCCGCTGCTAACCCGAAATTTACTCACGGCAACTATATATTGCACTTAGCGCGACGCTCAAATCGAATACATCTATTGGGGGCGGTTAATTATTCACAGCACGTTGCCCATTTACCTCATGGCGATGTAAGCAACTATATGGCTAAGCAATCTCTGACGAATTTAGCTGATAAAGATTATGTGATTGTCATTCAAGCCAATGGCACAGTGGTAAAAGCGCCGACCGCTTACTGGAATAAAACCCATCAGGAAGTAATGCCTGGCAGCCAGCTATTTGTGCCCTTTAAAGAGAGCCTGTTTACCCCTGAACTGAGCAAAATCAATCAGCATATAGTAAAGCTCGCTTTAAACAGGGTGCTGTAATGATGACAAACAAGAAAAAAATCACTATGAAATACACATTATACACATTGGTTGCTTTGGCTATGCACACCACAACACGTGCCCAAGAAACACCTGAAACGTGGAATTTAACCCCTATTGGTAGCTCTTTGATGGTGCACGGTGGTACCGGGCTTATTCAAACCCCCACCTCGCGCATGCTTACCGACGGTGACTTACGCGTGAGCTACACAGACAACGACCAATACCGTTTTTGGTCAGTGACTTTACAACTCTTTCCCTGGTTACAATCAACCGTAAGATATACAGATACACGCACACGTCTTTATAGCCCCTTCACCGGATTCAGTGGCGACCAAACACTAAAAGATAAAGGTATAGATGCAAAATTCAGATTACTCGAGGAAAGTTACTACTTACCTGAAGTATCAGTAGGCTTCAGGGATTTTGGTGGCACGGGCTTTTTCGAAAGTGAATTTATCGGTTTAAGTAAACAAATGGGTAACTTCGACTTTCATGTAAACATGGGGTGGGGTTACTTAGGTACTGCAGGCAATACCTCTAATCCATTTTGTGATCTAAAAGATAGCTATTGTGATCGCCCTGGTGGCTTTAGCGGCAATGGCGGAAAAATCGATTATCAGCGGTTTTTCAAAGGCAATGCTTCAATATTTGGCGGGGTAGAATATCAGACCCCCTGGGAGCCGCTGCGCATAAAGTTGGAATACGAGGGTAATAACTATATTAACGACCGTGCCGGTGCATTAGTACAGGACAGCGAATGGAATATAGGGGCGGCGTACAGCTGGAATAACTTTGACTTTAGCGTGAATTACCAACGGGGTAACACAATAGGTTTTGGTGTTAATTACAATTTCAATTTACATACCATCAGCCAGGTAAAAATTGACAGCCCACCTCGCCCGTTAACGGCTAAAACAAACGATTTTTCAATGAGCGAGATAGATAGAACGAGACTGACTCAAGACTTATATTATCAGGGAGGGTTTGCATTAAGTACATCTCACCTCAGTGAAACAGACGTGACATTCTATGGGGTTCAAACCAGTTACCGCAATGAAGACGAAGCAATAGAACGCGTGGGACGTATTATGGCCTCTGAGCTACCAGAATCGGTAAAAACCTATCGTATAGTCAATACAGTAGGATCAATTCCAATGGTAGAAACAATCATTGATGCTGACACGTTTAAAGCACAAGCCCGATATGAAACCCTGGAGCCTGATTTAGCCAGTACTTACCAGCGCCAGGACTTAGGTGAAGCAACAATAAGCAACTACGCCCCCACTAATACCGCCGGTTTTTTTACCGGCATGGAAGCCTTCTGGATCCAGACCTTTGGCAACCCCGAAGCTTTTTATCTATATCAGGCAGGTGTTTTACTAAACGGCGGATATAGTTTTAATGGTAAAACGAGTATATCGGGTGCCGTAAAAGTAAATTTATTTGAAAACTTCGATAGATTTAACTTCACCACCGATAGCGCACCCAGTAGCTTACCCAGAGTGCGCACCAATGTACGTGAATATGTTTCCAACCGTGATATAACCATGGAAAACCTGTTTTTACATTGGAACGATCGCATCGCGCCCAACCTATATGCCCAGGTCTATGGCGGTTATCTTGAAACCATGTTTGGTGGGGTTGGCGGCGAAATACTTTATCGCCCGGTAGATAGTAATCTAGCCTTTGGTTTTGATATCAACTATGTACAGCAGCGCTCTTGGGAAAGTGATTTTGAGTTCTTTGATTACAAGGTAGTCACCGGGCACGCCAACATATATTGGCAACCATCCTTTTTACTCGACACCCAGCTCACCTTTAATATTGGCCAGTACCTGGCCAAAGATAAAGGCGTAACTATAGATTTAGCTAAACGCTTCGATAGCGGCATAGTAGTGGGGGCTTATGCTGCTTTCACTAATGTAACCGCAGAAGAATATGGCGAAGGCAGCTTCACTAAAGGCTTCTACCTATCGATACCCTTTGACTTATTCTCGCTCACACCAGCCAAAGGCCGAGGGCGTTTACCCTGGATCCCAATAGCACGAGACGGTGGTCAGGCGTTAACCAGGCCGATTAGCCTATACAACACAACCGAAGAGCGCTCGCCTTTCTATCGATAAGCACACAAGCAGATTAATCAAGCGACAAGAGTAACGTTTGATTAATCTGTCTAAATAATTATTTTTAAAGTCCGTAGATACCAAAAACCATTTTTCACCACAAAAGACACAGAAGGGTTAATCTTTACGATAGAAAATTTTTCTTTCTAAGTGATCTCTGCGGTGAATTTTCTTTTTATTTTCACCGTATAGACTCAAAGCCATTGACGTTGCAGTTAAGCGGCAAAAGAAACGGATGTTAATGAGGAAATGATGGAGTCACAGGCAAAATGTGAGCATTACCAGTGGTTATTGAATGCCCCATCACGTTTTAGTAAACCATCGACTATCCCGCAGAACATAAACTTAATCCGTTGCCATTTATCCGGTTGCAAAAATGCATTAGCAAAAAAGCGAATGGGCATGCATAAAATATTTCGTGATTTCCAATACCAAGGCACATAACCTCTGCGACTTAATATCAGTATATTTCGAAATTGATAATACAAACGTATGGGCGAGCCTACTTTATAAGTCACACCAACAAATTTGCTACGGCTATCACCTAACTGATGCACCATTTCAACTTTTTCAGCGATTGCGACCATTTGGTTTTGTTGTTTAGCGCGCCAACACCACTCATGATCAACACCGTCAATAAACAGAGACTCGTCCTTAAAACCAATATTGTCTAGTTTGGCCAGATCAATCATCATACCGGAAGATATAATTTGTGTGACGCAAACCAAATCGTCATACACCGAAATTTCACGTTGGATGCGTGGCTTTATTGTCTTTTCAGTAAAAGAACAAATTATACGTGGCCCAATAGCCACAAGTGGACGATTCTCAATCCTGGAAGCCATCATTAATGATGACAAGCGAAAAGCAAAATCATCATCGATGGAGCTATCTTGATCAAGCAAAATACCAAATTCACATTCAGCCACATTTAAATCACGTAAACCAATATTGTGAGCAGCGGCGATACCGATATTATTTGGAAAATGATGGTAATGCAGATTCGAGTGCTGCAGTTGCAGTTCGGTAGGATGGGGAGAGTTGTCTACAATGCTCAATACATCCACCTGTTCTGCCACGCTAGCAAGTAGCAGTATAGTTTGCGACATATCAGGTTTATATAGGATAACCGTTGCACCAATCACTCGTGTCTAACCTTGCGTTTAAGTAAAAATCTATCCAGCTTGTAAGCAAGCTTGACTATGTTTGCCGGCATTAATCTTAGTAACAAAACAGCAAAAGCGTAGACAACATTGCCAATAGTATAGCGCTTAAGTATCCTCATAGCATAAAAACGGGCTTTAAATTCATTGACCGATTTTGCCAAGCCTCTACGTTTGTAGAAATCATTAACCCTTCTAAACTGCAATAATTTTTCTCCCAGATTTGCAAACTGATACCCGGCTGCAGCTAGCTCAATCCACAGGAAGTAATCCTGGGTATTGCGCAGTGATCCATTGTAACGAAATCCATCTTTAAAAACGCCAAAACGTATGGCTACAGTGGGATGGTTAATTGAGCATCGCTTTGGCAGAAACTTCACAATATCACCATGCTTAGAAGGTAGTTTTCTTTCGCCAACTATCGACCCGTTTTCACTAATCTCGGTTAATGCGCAGCCTAGTATTGAAACACTATTATGCTTGACTAAATAGTCAATTTGTGAAGAAAACCTATCTTTTTCACAAATATCATCCGCATCCATACGGAAAAAATATTGTGTGTCGCTATGCTCTGATAAGACCCAGTCGATCACAAAATTCATACAGGAACTTAATCCCAAATTACTACGATTCAGAACCAGCATCATCTGCTTACTCTGCCTACAAACGTCACATAAATAAGTATAAATTTCATCGTTTATCTCACCGTCAATAACAATGACACAAATAAAACTCTGATACGTTTGTTGTAGTACGCTATTGACAGCTTGCTTAACCCATTCCAACCGATCATCAATGTAAACAGCCATAGCAACTGCCGATTCAAATGGCTCGCACAAATCGGTTGCAGTGAGAAAGGAAAATTGTTTACTCAAATTGATTAAAAACCTTGTGTAAAAATGGTGTGTAAACCGCTACCTCGAGACTCAGTAAGGCGTTGCCGGCCAAATTGCAAAGGAGTATAGCAGTATAGCAAGTAGTAATAAATTACTACTAAAGCCATAGTGTATGAGTTCGTGTAAAACATTTAAGACTGCTACACATATCCCTTGAAACTGCAGCGTTATTGGTTACTATCACTCACCCCCAATGACTGAGTGCATCAAGCTCATGAGGCTGAGTTCCTTTGCCCCCTAGCTGCCAGGCAAATGGCTTTAGGAATATACCCTCTAATCACTCGGTCTGGAATCAGTGCACACCATAATATACAGATTATAAGAAGGTTAAATTTTTGACGAAAAATCTAACCTATCAACGGCCAGCAATACTTATGCTTAGCATCATTTCTTCATATATAACCTTTAATCCTCTCTAATAGAAAAATTCTCTCGTCGTAAGGTCAGGTTTGGGTTGTAGGCGGGATCATGTTCTATAAAACTAGCCCAATTGGTTTTTAAGTAATTTAGTTCTGCTTCAAATCGCTGTTGTTTTTCAAGCGTATCTTCGAATCCTCGGGACACTGATTCGTGGTGGTATAATTCTGCTTCAGCGCAATACAAATTTCTACGCCCTAATTTCAGTACTTTTAGACAAAAATCAACGTCATTGAAGGCGATGGTGAGATCTTTTTCATTCAGTCCTCCTACGGCCAGATAATCATTTTTCTTCACCAGTAAGCAAGCCGCCGTCACCGCGCTGAAATTTCCTGTGGCGGCTAACCTATTTAGGTAGCCTGAATGATAACGAGGAAAATATTTATGCGCGTGCCCTGCTCCGCCGCCGTACCCCATTACCACACCAGCATGCTGTATGCGTCCATCGCCATAAAGTAATTTAGCGCCTACACAACCCATATCTTCACGCATGACATGCCCGACCATATACGTTAGCCATTCGGGTGTTATCACTTCAATGTCATTGTTTACAAGTGCGACAACTTCGCCCCTGGCGTGTTTGACCGCAAAATTATTAATTGCCGAATAGTTGAAAGGATGTGGGTATTTCAACAAAGTGATTTGCGGGTGTTTATTCAACTGCGCAAAATATTCCAGGCTGTCACTTTCATCTGAATTATTATCGACTAACAAAATCTCGAAATTCATATAATTCGTTTTAGCTAAAATGGATTCAATACAGTCTTTAACTAATTTTTTTCCATTCTTAGTCGGAATGATTAAACTGACAAGAGGTGCCGCTGCAGTAGACCAATTCACCGAAACAATATCATGGGTTCTATCGAGAACAACGTTCGCTTTGCCGGATAAATATGTTGCTAAACCCACACTATAACTGTGCATTGAAAAAGCAGACGAAACAGTTTGATGAACTAACACAAGTGGAATGTGTGATATTGCCTGGGACTGCTCAACAGCCATACGAGCAAAGAACGATGCAATGCCTTCATTACAATTAACAAAGCCCTGCTGCTCTAACAGCTTAACATCACAGAGCCAACATCCTGTGCGGATATAGGCACTTGATAGTTGTAATTCTGGATTCCAATCTGAATAAAAACTTGGTGAAACCCGCAGTCCCTTTTCCAGTTGATCAGTATCAACATAAATAAATTCATCTTGTGGTCGCTGATAATGCGCTATGGCGTGTGCACACAATGGATGAACAACATCGCCAGCATAAACTATAAAACAGGAAGTAGACGATACCTCTGCAAGACCAATAATCAACTTACTTTCGACACTTTTCACCCTGTCTTGGGAAACAATATCACGGCATTTCAGCAAATCATTCTGACAACACATAACGTATACGACTAGTTGAGTGTCTTCAAGTTTTGTTAAACTAATTAACGTCTCGCCAAGTTTACTGACCATACCTTGGGGAACAATGACAATCACGGCAAAATCTACAGGCTTAACTGACCTACAATTAACAAGTGCCGCGCGCTGCTGTATACGATTTTTGGTATACAATTGGTCAAGTTTTTTTCGGGATGGAAATCCATAAAATAATCCAGACCTTTGCAAGTTGCGACTATAAAGCGAGGTCAAATAGGGTGACTTTCTAAACCAACTTTTTAGTGAATTAGGAAAAATACCCACTCCAAATTTAATGGTTAGCATTACGAATTTTTTGGTCAAACGAATAGCCTTCATAACTGACCTTTAGCCCGTTGCTTTCTATACACATCGAACAAGGGCTGATAACGTGCAGGTGCAGTACAAATTGAATAACGCTCTGCAACGTGTTTTCGATTCTTGCGCCCAATTTCATGCCTCTGGGTTTTCGTCATATTAAACACTATTTCCATTTTTTCAGCTGCACTGGCTATACTTGGCTCAGCCCAGTGTTGATTGTCACCAAAGGGGTACTCGTTTTCCCGCAACTCCCTTAGCGCAAACTCAACCAACAGTTCAGTATCTACCGGTAAGATGTCACAGCTACCAGACCAGTTAGTAGCAATAACGGGTTTACCATGCAGGCACGCCTCTGCAATAGTACGACCAAATCCTTCACTGCGATGTAATGAAATATAGCAATCCATCCTCTCATAGAGTGTTGTAATTTGAGAAGATGATTGGGGTTCTGTTATTAGCTGGACTCTGCAATCAGCAGCACATTTCTGGCGAAACTCATTGAACTGTGAGTTGCGCTCGCCGTTACTAACTTTAAGAACAAGTCGCACATTTTGTGATTGATAAAATGCCCGTTGAAAGCTTTCAACCAACGCCTGTGGGTTTTTTCGAGACAAGTAGGAGCCAGCATCAAAAACATAAAGAAAAGTAAAAGGTCTCTGCTGGTTAATGTTTAATTCATAATCGGTCGCAGGTTTAGGATCACAACATACTGGCGACACCTGTGTAACATTTTTATACCCGGCTTGTATAAATGCCTGCTCTACAAATGTTGAAATTGCCCAAAATTCATTTACCAATTGCAATGAATCTGCGGGTATATCTGGCAATCTTGGCAACTCCCACGGTGCTTGTAAGATTGTAAAGCCAAACGTATTTTTGAAATCATCATAGACTGTTGTGAGCTTATCAAACTCAATCAGGTTCATACAAAAAAGTGAGCACTTGTAGAGTGGTGAGTGCGTCCCTTTAGCAACGTTTACATTTTGAATATCATCTGCAGGATGACCAAGGATCACAACACAAAATGGTATTCCCATAAGTTCCAGCAATTGAGAAAGATGGCGAATATCTTCTCCCAACCCGGTCATAGATCGAGCATAACCAACTAGATTAATACCAAACACATCGGTTTTTGCAGCGTCAATGTCCCTGTCAGATAACTGCCCTTTTTTAACTAAACCATCAATATCAAAGGTAAATCGGCCTATCTGCTGATACCAATTAACCAGAATTTGACGGTTTTTAAATTGAGTTAAATTTGTTGTTGAATTTAGCTTGGAGTAAAGCAATGTCATCAAATTAGTGATGGGTATACATTGATCTTGAATAACACTCTTATCAATAGCAAATAATAGTTGTAGCTCTTCTGGCGAAAATGCTGCTATCCGCTTTTTAGTCCAAGGTAAAAAAGAGTCAAACTTATTCACTTTCGGCTCGACCGAAAATCCACTGGCAAATTTAGTTTATCCTGATATTCGGCAAGTTTCGCAGTAATAACTGGCCCATCTGGACGCAATGCATCGGCTTCTTTCATAAGTTTGTAAGCCAATCCTAACTCGTCATTTTGTTCACAATATAGGGCAAGTTCTCGAAAAATTTCGGCGTCTGAAACTTTAGCTTCTATCTTGAGAGTCGACCGCATTCTTTCTATGGAAGGAACTGCAGAGTTCGTATGATCCGACAAGGGAGAGCGAGATTTTCTTACCACCCTTTTCAATACAAAAATGATAGATAAACGAGTTTCTCGCAGCCAGGTTCTAAATTGGTATTTACGACTTACTGCAGCGCAAAGAACTTCTGCAAAATCCGCTCTTTTATGTGTTGCTTCTTCACTCATTGCCGCTTTTTTTGACAAAACATAAACTAACTCTTCATCCCACTGCACCATCGCCCCTACAATGCGTTTGCACTCTTCAATAGATAGTGTTTGCGGAATAAAACTTTTATGCTCGGTAGCTTTAATGGCGCTTAGATATTGTTGACTGCCTTTAATTGGATAGAGCTCAAAAAATGATTCCAATTTAACTATAAACCATTCGACATAGTGACGATGCTGTTTCGGTTTAATCAACGAATAGGAGTCAGCTCCAAGATTATAAGATTGTAAAAACCTATCGACTCTTTGTTGATAATCATTTGGTAGAAATGTGTTCAGCCAACGTTTAAGTTCAAGTGCTTCAAAGGTGTAAGACGAATTGATAATATTCGGTTCTGGCTGATCATGTTTTAAACCTAATATTGAATTAAAATCGGAAATAACATCGCCATTGACAAACATGGTTCGCTCATAAAAACGGACGATAAAGTGTTCCATACCATGCTTGATGAACATACTTTCAAGAAATTTTAAGTGATAAGCTTTAGGCTCCTTAGGCAGGCCAAACGGCTTGGTTTCTTTGTGACGTTTAACCGCTTGATTGTATGATGACTCGATAACATCCAATGGAAATCGCAGATAAACAATCAATTTTGCCTGAGGAAACACTTTTAGTAATTCCGACGCTTGAAAAAAGAAAAATTCTGACGAAAGCAACAAGGTATCACACTTATTATTCTCGCAATCCTGCAGAAGCTGTTTGATTTTCACATCCGAAATAATCAATTTTTTATCTTCTTTGCGGTCGAACACATCTAGTACATTCCCTGAACTTACGCCATTTTCGTCGACGTTATGCTCCGGGTAAAATATGCTATGACGTAATAGTAAATCGCGATTATTTTGAAGCCAATTTTGAATTGCTGACGTTGCCGTTTTGGGGGGGCCAATGTGGATATATACCCTACTAATCACGAATTCTTCCTGTTCCTGGATCTCAATAAAAAGTTGCTTAGAGAAAAATTAGCCGACAAGATGTTAGCTATTGCACGTTTATATTCGACTCTCAATTCTTCATCATTAAAACTATTGTCGAACACCAATTCATCTAATAGCGGAATACTAAATTCGATCGATAATTTTTTCTGAAAGTAATTTCTGGCATGCCAGTTTCTTGCTTTAATTTGCCGGGCAACTTCTTTACTTAGCAGTAGCCCTTCGTTTTCTTCAGTTTTTATCTTCGCCTTCAAATCGAAAAATTTAGAACAAGATTGTTCAGAATCAAATTGGTTGAGAAAATACTTATTCCTCATTAATTCCAACAATGTTTCTTTGTTGCTTAATCCCACATTGTTTGACCCTGGTAACTTGCTCAATAATTCCTTAATATTGATGTCCCAGTGACTACCTAATATTTCACAAAAATCATCTATTGAAGATTGATTAAGCAAAGAATTTCGTTCGTATTTTTTGACCACAACACTGCTTGCTGGCAAGAGTTTAAACCATGGCTTTAACAATTTGTCCCAATCTAAATAATCTAGGTGTTCAATAACAAAATCAGCTGGTTCACCGACAAATTCTTGCCTTCTCACCCATTCTTTGTACTTTGCATTGAAATATTGGATCGGGTCACGAATATAACAAATTAATTTTACATCGTAATGTTCAGTTAGTAATTTTGCACCATCAATAATTGACCTTCTAGGCGATACAATATCTTCATGTGATAAGATTATTACATTACAGCCTGACTCATCTACTTCTTGATTAAACTGTTTGAATACATCAAACGACTTTGCCGAGTTCTCCAGCGCCTTCATAAGCCCATAATGACGGTGTCCAATCTGAGGATCATGAATTAAGCCAGTTAGCGGGTAAAGAATACCGTGCCCCAAAAGCAGCTCTCGATTTTCGTACAAAGTGCGTTGTATTACTGAACTACCGGTTTTGTGCATTCCTCCGTGGATAACCAGTGTTTTCTTCATGTTTATTTGTTACCTACTGAAGACGCAAGATTGATAACAATTTCCAATGCAGCATGAAGTGACTTTTCAAGTCCGATGATTTCATCTTTATTGATATTGGATAAAGCCTTCTTAATATCTGTCGTCGATACGTCTTCTGTTCGCTCTAAATAAACAACTTCGCAAGATTCACCCAGTTCATCAAACTTGCCTTTCCAGTCACTACCCATACCAAATATGTTTGCACCAAAGCGCTGAATATCATGAGGTTTTTGATCCCACGAATTCTCTGGAAAAACTTCATCTACAAATTCATTGGCTAATAAAATCTCGGCGCGTTCCTGGTAAGAATAAAACGATTTTTTGCCTTTTAGTGCATTAAACTCATCACTGGAGACCCCCACGATTAGTCTATCACCAAGCGCTCTAAGTCGTTTCAAAATTCTCACATGTCCAACGTGAAATAAATCAAAGGTACCGTAAGTCAATACGGTTTTCTTCGAAACCACCGACGTCTCAGACTCCTGCTGATAATTACCAACCTCTTCTAGGGTAATCTCGTGGCGCTGCTGCAAAAGGCTTTGATCACGGATGGGATAAACCCCTAAAGACTTTAACTCTTCAATCTCTGGCAAAAAATGATCAAAATTCATATGCCTTGCAACAATCGCTTCGTCTAATGCAAAACCACTGTTAGCAAAATAATTACGATAATCACCGATGCCTTTTACCTGTAAAGGACCAAAATCATAGTTAGCCAAGGGATAAAGATCTTGCAAACGGATGTGACGTTTGGCAAACCACTTTCTGAAATTTTCACTTTTATAATGCAAGCATGGATCATTATCTATTTGCATTCTAATGCCTACAAACACATCTATCTGCATGTATACATTTAGAGGGCAAATTTCTTTACTGGCACAGTAAAATTGATGTAATCCAGTGTGTTCATTTGTTTTGAGTTTTATCCCCCTACGTTCTAATTCAGGAGCAATATTTAGTAAGGCTTCCTCAAATTTTTCCTCGATCATCACATCTACGTCATCATCCCATGGGATGATACCTTTATGCCTGACACAACCGAGCATAGTGCCCGAATGTGCAAAAAATTCGATCCCGTGAGAGTCTAAAACTGATTGAAATATCGCAAACATTCTGTAGTAACTGGTAATGACGCTTTTTTTCAAAATTACGCGATTGTAAAAACTGTGTAGTTTTTCATTCGCAGCCATCTTCTGCTGTTTATCTATTTCTTCCATTATTTAGCCGCGTCAGTTAGGTGAGAAAATAGAGCGTTAAATCGCTCAATATGTTGTTCATTATAACCTTCAAATACATGCTCTGAATCTAAGCATAATGTTTTAAAGGCTTGGTCATCAAACATGCATAACTGTTCTACTAGCGCACTAGTAGATTCGCACTGTTGCAAGACGTTGTCGGTGTTGATGCCAACCATAGCATCAATCGTGCCTATTAGAGGTTTTCCAAAAGACATTGCCTCTAATGACTTGATTTTCAGGCCTGTTCCACCATTCATCGGATTGACGGCGATATCTATTTCACTATAAAAATCTTCAAGTTCATCTACAGTGCCGCAAATCGTATACACTTCATTGTGATCTTGAATGTTTTTACAAATGGTACCTGCCAAATAAAAGTCGAAGCGCTCAAGCAGCTCTGGATGTTTCATTAACTCAGTCTGAAACGCCAACATTGACTGCACATTGAAAGGGTTACCACTGCCTATATAACCGATTCGAATTTTATCTTGAGTGTTCTTTTTTCGTTCCAGCAATTTTTGCTGCGGAACGACGTAGCCAAGTACTTCAACCGGCACATGGCTAATGCTTTCAAAATAGGATTTTTCTTCATCTTGGATTGCAATAACTAAATCCGCCCGCGACAACCCAAATGCTTCAAGCTCTTTGGTAGTGTAAAACCATAAAGGCTCCAAGCCTGCTTTTCTTGCCACAATATGACGGTCGCCAAATACATCATGTGTATCGATAATCTTGTATGTCTCTTTAGGAACCGCATCAAGTGCTTTTGAAAACCACACATAATTGGTCAGGCAAATGTCAAATTCATAACGTCGACACAGCGTTTCAATTAAATCCGATACCCTTTGATCATACCAATCATCAATATCAAAAAAGTCACCGTATGCAGGATCGGCCGCCGGCCCTATTGGTTGTACAAAATAAAAATGGTCCCAGCATTGACGCATGCTACTCGCTTGCTCTTGTGACAAGCCTTCCATACCAAAATAGATAAAGTGTACCCGATAACCCAACAACTGATACATCCTGGTTAGGCGGTATATGCGAGCACTGTTGCCCTGATATTGAGGATGTGAAGGAATCGGAGAAACGACTAACAAATGCTTCATAACATTTCCTCTAATGGGAAATACAGTTCTATCTTGCGAATACAAATTCCAAGCTGTTTACTGTCAACATTAGTAAGCTCATCAACGGCGATAGACAATACAGCATGCTCAGTAATCATCTTGTTAGAATAATTCACCGCAAACTCAATGACTTGTTCAGGCTCAATATTGCCCCAGAATACATTTACACCATCCATAAAAATGGCGATTATTTTTTGCTGCTGATTGGCAGGTAGATATCCCGTATACAATCTAAAAAGGTATTGACCTGGTGCCGGAATACACAGCTGCACTTTTGTCTGCTTACCTGGACCAGTCCATTGCCAAGTTTCTTCGCCGTCACTTTCAGGAGGATACAGTCCGTCACTGCAATGCTCTGACAAATTCAAAACATGATTATCACTAAACAAATAAGTACGGAGCAATAAATTAGAGCGAAAATGCTTGGAAACCAACGATAGGTAATAACGCTTCACTTCTTCGGCGACCAATCCGCTATCATTTATTGCAGCAAAATTCTGCTTTAAATCTAAAATCGCTACTAAAGCTGCATGAAGCAACGATTTTGCCGGCAACGCGATAAGCATCATATCGCCTGATTCCGCCTGTTCAGTTGCATCCACTAAATTCAAGTTGCAGTCATATAAACAATAAGCAAGGTCATCCATTAAAGACTGTAATTGACAAGCAGAGGCGTGTGCAGCTTCAGCACTTAGCGTAATGACAGGTTGATCTGTCAATATGCGCTTACGCGCTCCACTAAGAATATTAATCACCTCCGGGTAGGCACAATGGATCCAGCTCACTTCCTTCAATCCGGCAAGATGATTATCTATCACGATTTGTTCGATGTGCTGTTGAGGATGCGCAAGTTGCCCAAAACCAGCCTCAACACGGGGTTTAACGACACTTTTGAGTAGCCGATCGTTAAGTAAGTTAGGTTGGTAAGCAAAAGACTGAGACTGCTCCCACAACCAAAACCCATGACGTTTAAGCAGTGACATCGAGGCGAATTGCATAAGATCAAAACCGGCTTTAGCGGCAAATTTAGTCGCAGGGCTATTGTGATCACAACACATTATGGCGGTGGCGGGCTTATTAACTACAGATGACAAGACCCCATATAATATGGCATTCAGCCGGTAAGGGTTTAAGCGAAGTACCTCACCCAGGTTTCGTTTAGCGATAATATTCGAACTTTTCTCAGCCACCTAGTCCCCTAACACTCTTCAGGTTAGAGCACGCTCCGGGATAGTAGGGTTGCGGACTCATATTTACCATGCTCGATCGTTTAGTAAGCGCAAAACACCATTCTTGGGTAAATGCGCTAATGTGGATGCCGCCGTGCATATTAATATCGTTTTGCCCCGTTAAATAACGTTCAACCGAAAACCCCGCAGCATGTAAATAGTCCAAGATGGCAATTCGGCTAAACGGCACTTCATTATTTACCACTGAATCCCACACCAAGGTAATACAGCCTATAGCCCCTTCACTCAATAGGCTATTCAGATGAGCAAATACCAGCATCGGATCGACCTCTATTAAGCGGGTCGGCAGCACAACTAAAAATCGCTCACAGTTGCCAAGTATTGTCGAAGCCCCCTCATTAGCAATTGCCTCAGCATCAATCTGAGTCACTTGCTTAACATCCACAGCAAACAACTGTTCGGCAAGTTCTAATCCATGATGATTATCAGATACATATAAAAACGGTTCGTCATTATGCAAAGGTAAATAACTATTACGCCACCAATGAAACCCAGACAGGGCACGCTCGGTGATAAAGGCGCTATTTTCCGCGATAAAACTTAAAATTTCCTGCTCGGCCAGGTAATCACACCACACCATGTTTGCATAACTGCTTTGTTGTTCTCGCTTATTTGCCGCTTGAGTGCTTAAAGTCTGCAACCTAGTCTTTTCCAAAGCAACTACTTCTAAGTAGGCTTTAGTCGTCGCTGAAATATTGTGACTAGACTCAACCCAACGTTTGGCATTTAAACCCATCTCAACTCGTTTATGAGGCTGTGTTATTAATTCACTTAAGGCTGTGGTCAGACTGTCTACAAAGTTCTCGTCATAATTCAATTTTATCGCACAGTTTTCGGGAATTTCTGCAAATGGACCAATATTGACCACTATGCATGCCAGTCCCAAGCCAAATGCGCGGGTTAAGGTTCCCGAAGATTCCCCTCCAGTAGGATAACGAAGGTTAACGATGAAGTCTGAAGCTATGAGATATTTAAAGAAATCTTTGCCACTCAAAAAGCCGGTAACGATCACCTGCTCCTGTAAACCAAAATCAGCAATATCTTGAAATACATCATATTCATGGGCCTTACATTGCCCAGCCAACACATAAACAAAATCTTGCCCTGATTTTTTCAACTCACTAAGTGACGCCAATACTGCGCGGATCTGCTTTGCCTTAGCGATAAAACCCATTGAAGTAATAACGCACTTATTACCAGGTAAACCAAGGTCGCCGCGATAATTCATTTTAAGCTTGGGTTGATGCTGTCGAATTTCGGGTGACAAATGATGGGGGATAACGTTAATGTTTTGATGACCCATCGCCCCTATAAATTGCTCAGA
>Ga0307489_10000291_pt1 | contig 29062 bp, 38 predicted proteins | sample SB12metaG_FD_202247 | JGI IMG/M metagenome (GOLD analysis project Ga0307489, IMG submission 202247) | Sea-ice brine microbial communities from Beaufort Sea near Barrow, Alaska, United States - SB 1.2 | ecosystem: Environmental > Aquatic > Marine > Coastal | place: USA: Alaska | collected... | reverse complement strand
AAGTTCTGATATTTCATTAGAAGAAGATATTACTTTTGCCTCATAATAATCTAACATTACATTATATAAAGGTAATGATGAATTATCTATGATTTTTAAATCAATATCTTCATAACGAGAGATAACTTGTGTATAAATTAAATTTTTCACATATAATACTAAAGTATAATAATATAGTTTAAAAATATTATTCTCTAAATTTAAATATTTATATATATATAAAGGATTCTCATTTATGGATACTCGTTTATTTGTAGTTGCTCTACCATTATTAGTTGCAGCATCATGGGCGTTATACAACATCGGTCGTTTAGCTATTCAACAAGTTCAACGTTTATCACGTTAATGTCTAGAATGTGAACTCAAACAATAAAATTATAAAATTTTAATAAATAACTTTATTTTCATTGAAATAAACTATAATCTAAGATAACGAATACTAAAATTATAAAAAATTATGTCTCATACTGTTAAAATTTATGACACATGCATTGGATGTACACAATGTGTAAGAGCATGTCCTACGGACGTATTAGAAATGGTTCCTTGGGATGGCTGTAAAGCAAGTCAAATTGCTTCTTCTCCACGTGTAGAAGATTGTGTAGGTTGTAAAAGATGTGAAACTGCTTGTCCTACAGATTTCTTAAGTGTACGAGTATATTTAGGAGCAGAAACAACTCGAAGTTTAGGTTTAGCATATTAATACCAAAATTTTTCATATTACGGTTTTACACACAGTAATATGAAAATCTTTTAAAACCGATAAATATTTTCTAGTTAATTTCAAATATATATATATATAGACTTAAAGAAGTTCTCAGAAACAAAATCATCGATAATTATATTTGACTTTTTAATTAATTTAATATATTATATTCTAAAACTTATCTATAGAAATTAAAAGTAATGGCTGTCCCTAAAAAACGAACATCAAAAGCTAAAAAGAATGCTCGTAAAGCAAATTGGAAAAGAAAAGGATACAAAACAGCTCAAAAATCTTTATCTTTAGCCAAATCGATGTTACGAGGCAAAACGACAAGTTTTGTATACAGCGTATATGTTGAAGAGAATGAATAAATCTTTAAATAAAATTTAAAGATTTATTTACTAAGTATAGATAACTATTTTAAAAAATTTACGGATGTGGCGGAATTGGTAGACGCGCTAGATTTAGGTCCTAGTAACTTTTGTTGTGAGAGTTCGAGTCTCTCCATCCGTACTTAATTTTATTAATTTTAACTAATAAAGACAATGCTTCCTTTTACTTTACAACAACTTCGAATATTAAAAGCAGTCGCGACAGAAAAAAATTTTACAAAAGCAGCTGCAGTTTTATATCTTTCTCAACCATCATTAAGTAAACAAATTAAAATGTTGGAAAAAAATCTTGACACGTTATTAATCAATCGGGAACGAAATAAAATCTCTTTAACTGAAAGTGGGAAAGTTCTTTTACAATACTCAGAAAGAATATTAGCCTTATGTGAGGAAAGTTGTCGAGCATTAATTGATTTAAAAAATGGAGATCGAGGAAATTTAACAGTTGGCGCTAGTCAAACAATTGGTACATATTTAATGCCTAGAATACTGGCTTTGTTTGCCCAAAACTACCCACAAATCGATTTAAAAGTTCAAGTAAACTCAACGCGAATAATTGCTAAAAATATTATAAATCGAGAAATAGATATTGCAGTCGTTGGAGGTGAAATATCCGACGATTTAAAAAAAAACCTTACGATTAAACCTTTTGTCTATGATGAACTTAGTTTAATTATTTCAAAATCTCACCCTTTTGCCAAAAAAAAGAAAATTAATAAAGAAGATTTATATTGTTTGGATTTTATAACATTAAATTCAAATTCTACGATAAAAAAATTTATTGATAATATTCTAATTCAAAATCAAATTGAAACAAAACAGTTAAAAACTATCTTACAGTTAAATTCAATTGAAGGTATTAAAACAGCGGTTAGTTTAGGTTTAGGTGCTGCATTTGTTTCCTCCTCCGCTATTGAAAAAGAAATTAAACTTAAAACGATTGGAATTATTAAAATTGAAAATATTAAAATTAATCGGAAATTATCGATAATTAGTAATCCCGAATGTTATAAATCGAAGGCTTTTAAATTTTTTTATAATGAACTAACAAGATTAAAAAATAAAATTGAAAATTAAAAGATACTTCTAAAAAAGTTGACGGTTTAAAAAAATTTTTAGTATCATGTCAGTAAATAAAAAATAAATTAATTTAGACTATGAAATATGCGATTGTCGAAATAAGTGGAAGACAATTTTGGATTGAAAAGGGAAAATATTATGATTTCAATAGAATTCCAACAGAATTAGGTAAACAAATTACTTTAAATCGAGTTTTACTATTAAATAATGAAGGTGATGTTTTAATTGGGAAACCATATTTAGAAAGCGTAAAAATTAAAGGGAAAATTTTAGAGCACTTAAGAGGCAAAAAAACAATTATTTATAAAATGCGTCCAAAGAAAAAGACTCGAAAAAAACAAGGACATCGTCAAGAATTAACACGAGTTTTTATTGAAGACATTGTTATTAATTAATTATTAGGAGTTAAAAATTATGGCACATAAAAAAGGTGCAGGAAGTACAAAGAATGGTCGTGATTCAAACGCAAAACGATTAGGCATAAAACGCTTTGGTGGTGAAGAAGTTCGAGCAGGAAATATTTTAGTTCGTCAACGAGGTATGAAATTTAAACCCGGTGCTAATGTAGGATGTGGAAAAGATTTTACATTATTTGCACTAACAGATGGAACTATTAACTTTGATTACAAAGAGGGAAAACAAAAACGTATTAATGTCATTGTGTAAAAAAAATTAAAACAATTTTCCAATGCGAAAAAATCTATTTCAAACTAATTCCTTTATAAATAAATATCAAAACTTAATTAATCAAATAAACATCTTTGAAGATAGTTTAAAACCACTTAGTGATAGTGAATTACGTGCTCAAAGTTTTAAGTTAAAAAAGCAATATAAAGAAAGTCAGAATTTAGATTCTTTAATTGCTGAATCATTTGCTCTAACACGAGAAGCAAGTTTACGTACATTAGGGTTAAGACACTTTGATGTTCAATTAATAGGTGGACTTGTTTTAAATAATCAAAAAATTGCAGAAATGAAAACAGGCGAAGGAAAAACATTAGTTGCTACTTTGCCAGCATGTTTAAATGCCTTAACAGAGAAAGGTGTTCATATCGTAACTGTAAATGATTATTTAGCGAGTCGAGATCAAGTATCGATGGGTCAAATTTATCGATTCTTGGGCTTAGATACAGGATTAATTCAAGATGATATGTCTACATCTGAAAGAAAAAAAAATTATAAGGCCGATATTACATATGTAACAAATTACGAATTAACGTTCGATTTTTTACGTGATAATATGGCATTAAACTTAACAGACGTAGTTTTAAAACCCTTTAATTATTGTATTATTGATGAAGTTGACTCAATATTAATTGATGAAGCTCAAACACCTTTAATTATTTCAAATAATATTGAAACTCCAGTTGATAAATATATCATCGCGTCAGAAATCACAAATTATTTAGAGCTTAATATTCATTATAAAGTTGATGAAAAAAATAAGAATATTGTTTTAACAGACCCAGGCAGTAAACAGATTGAACAAATTCTACGAATTCAAGATTTGTATGATCCTCGTGATCCTTGGATTCCCTATGTTATTAATGCAATTAAAGCAAACGCCCTATTCTTTAATAATGTTCATTATATTGTTCAAAATAACCGAATTGTGATTGTAGATGAGTTTACTGGACGTATCATGCCTGATCGACGGTGGGGTGATGGCTTACATCAAGCTATTGAGGCAAAAGAAAAATTACCAATTCGTCAAAAAACGGAAACCGTAGCCGCAATCACATATCAAAATTTCTTCTTGCTTTATCCAAAATTATCAGGGATGACCGGAACTGGAAAAACAGCAGAAATTGAATTTGAAAAAATTTATAACTTATCAGTAGAACAAATTCCAACTGATCGGCCAACTCTTCGAAAAGATTTACCAGATCTAATTTATAAAGATCAGTTTTCAAAATGGAATGGGATTGCTCAAGCTTGCAATAAAATTTCTTCGACAGGTCAACCAATTTTAATTGGAACTACAACGGTTGAAAAATCAGAAATGTTGGCCCAGTTGTTAAATGAATACAAGTTGTCATATCAAATTTTAAATGCGAAACCTGAAAATGTTCGTCGGGAAGCAGAAATTATTGCACAGGCAGGAAAAAAAGGCGCCATTACAATTGCAACAAATATGGCTGGGCGGGGAACTGATATTATTTTAGGTGGAAATATTAATTTTAAAATTCAGAAAGAATTATATGACATTCTAACACTATCAAGAAACTATATACTTTCTAAAAAAATTAATATATTTCAGTCTGCATTAAAAAATCAATTTAATTGTAATTCACAGAAATTTCTAAGTGTTTTACTATCATTATTAGCTGATCAAAACTTTTTAAAATTATCAGACATTGATGTTTTACGAATTTTAAGAGAAAATGACAGAGTTTCTATTCCAACTAGTTCTTATCAATGTTCTATTAGATTTTTAATTAATGAATTAATCATATATTATAAAAAACATCAAGAACAAGAAAATAAAATTGTTAAAAATCTAGGTGGATTATATATTGTTGGAACTGAAAGAAACGATTCTAGACGAGTTGACAATCAACTAAGAGGTCGGTGCGGTCGCCAAGGGGATCCAGGAACTTCTAGATTCTTCTTAAGTTTAGATGATAATCTATTGCGTCTTTTTGGTGGACCAAAAATTCAAACGTTTATGCAAACGCAAATGACTGACGATTCACCGTTAGAATCTAGTTTTTTAACACAAAGTTTAGATTCAGCTCAAGAACGAGTTGAAGAACGGGCTTATCAACAAAGAAAAAATTTATTTGATTATGATGATATTTTAAATAAACAAAGAAATATTGTCTATTTCGAAAGAAGACAAATTTTGAAGAGTGTGTCTACTCAAAAAAACATTCTTGCCTATGGCGAACAAATTATAACAGATATACTGTTAGAGTTAAAAAAAGAAAAATCGTCCAACAAACAAATTGTTCTATTATTAGAGAATCTATTTGGGAAAAACTTATCATTAAAGTATATTAAAAACTCAAAATCATTAATTGATGAATTTAATTTGTATGAATTAAAAACATATTTATTCAATGAATTTTGGTTAACTTATCAATCAAAAATAAATGAATTGGCAGTTTATGGAGATGGGATTTGTGAAAATCTTGAACGAAGTATCATTTTAATCAATATTGATCGAATTTGGCGTGAACATCTACAAAAAATGACGCTCTTACGAGAAGCCGTTGGATGGCGTGGTTATGGTCAACGAAATCCATTATATGAATATAAACAAGATGCTTTTTACATGTTCGAAACTCGTAAAGAAGTTTTGAGACATTTAGTAATTTATGATTTACTAAGATCATCAATTTTATAAAAAAAATTATTATTAATTTAATTACAATATGTCAAAACATACACTTTCAAACAAAAGTCGATATTCTATCTTAAAACTATCAGGTTTTAGAGCACGAATGTCAACGCCTCAAGGTCGAAAAACACTACGAAATCGTCGTAAAAAGGGAAGAAAAATATTAGCGATTCAGCGTTAATACTTTTCTTTAATTATTAGAGTTAGTTATTTTAATTACTCTAATAATAAATAATTTTTTATTTAAAATTAATATAATATTAATTTAGCAAACTAATTTTTCGAATAAATATATTATGAAATTTACTAGTGAATTAGCTCTTTTTTTAAAAGCTCGTTATCCAATAATTTATATTAATACAATTGAAGAAGATCGGGTAGAATATGTCATTCGTAAAAACGTAAAAACAAATTTGAACCGAAGTATTTATAGTTGGGATTTTGTCGATGGTTATACAAATAATCCAAATAATCAAGGATTTGCTAAACGAAATCCTCTACAAGCCTTAGAACTTATCGAACGATTAAATCCAGAGACACCAGCATTATTTTTATTAAAAGATTTTAATAAGTTTTTGACAGATCTTTCAATATCGCGTAAATTACGAAACATCAGTCGAATTTTAAAATTACAACCCAAGACTATAATTATAATAGGTTCAGATTTAACAATACCTAAAGAATTACGGGAATTAATTACAGTATTACAATTTCACTTACCTTTAGAAGATGAAATTAGTCAAGAATTAACTCGTTTAATAAATTCTTTAGATATTAAGGTTGATCCAGAATTATTTGAAAATTTAACGCGAGCTTGTCAAGGTTTATCATTAGAACGAATAAGACGAGTTTTATCAAAAATTATTGCAACTTATAAGACAATTGACAATAACAGTATTGCAGTTTTATTAAGTGAAAAAAAGCAAATTATAAGTCAAACCGAAATTTTGGAATACTGTTCAGTTAACGAGAAAATTACAAATCTTGGTGGATTGAATAATTTAAAAGATTGGTTAAATAAACGAAAAACTGCATTTAGTATTCAAGCTTCAAATTATGGATTACCGACGCCACGAGGTTTATTATTAATTGGAATCCAAGGGACAGGTAAGTCATTAACCGCAAAGGCGATTGCAAATGATTGGCAGTTACCATTGTTAAAACTAGATGTCGGTAAATTATTTGGAGGAATCGTCGGTGAATCCGAATCACGCTTACGTCAAATGATTAATGTTGCAGAAACGATTTCACCTTGTATTTTATGGATTGATGAAATTGATAAAGCCTTTACTAATACTGAAAGTAAAGGTGATAGTGGAACAAGTAACCGAGTATTAGCGACGTTTATAAGTTGGTTATCAGAAAAAAAAAAACCAGTTTTTGTAATTTCAACAGCAAATAATATTGATTTATTACCCCTGGAAATTATTCGGAAAGGAAGATTTGATGAAATTTTTTTTTTAGATTTACCAAAGACGGAGGAACGAGAAGAAATTTTTAAAATTCATCTTCAAGAATTTAGACCTGATGGTTGGGAATCATTTGATTATTCAAAATTGGCTCAATTATCCGAGTCATTTTCAGGTGCTGAGATTAGACAAAGTATCATTGAAGGTATGTATCATGCTTTTTATGAAAAACGTGAGTTTACAACTGATGATATTTGCCTTGCATTAAAAGAATTAATTCCATTAGCTAATTTGGAAAGTAATCAAATGTTAAAATTACAAAATTGGGCTTCGTCCGGTCAAATTCGTTTAGCCTCTTCTCAACATCTATATATTTAAATTATCATATTTGATGAAACAAAAGTTTTTTCGATTATTAGCAGATTTAAGGTTTGCCATTTTTATTTTATTATTAATAAGTTTCTGTAGTATTGCAGGGACAGTTATTGAACAGGACCAACCTATTGAGATATATAAAATAAACTATCCATTAATAAATCCAGTATTTGGATTTTTATCGTGGGATCGAATTCTTCAATTTGGTCTAGATCATGTTTATAAAACCTGGTGGTTTCTCACCCTTATCTTTTTATTTGGTTGTAGTTTAACATTATGTAGCTTTTTACAGCAGCTGCCTTCATTAAAAATCGCACGTCGTTGTCAGTTTTTTAGAACAACTAGTCCGTTTTATAGATTAAAAATCTCTACAATTTTAAATAATTTTTCTTTTAATAAAATTTTATCACGTATAAAAGAACAACAATATTCCGTATTTCAACAAAAAAATATGGCTTATTGTTACAAAGGTTTAGTTGGTAGAATTGCCCCTATTGTTGTACATTTTAGTATGATTTTAATTTTATTTGGAACAATTGTTGGTTCATTATTTGGTTTTAAAGCGCAAGAAATTGTTCCAAAAACTGAAAATTTCCATATTCAAAATATTTTAACGACTGGGCCATCTAGCGTTATTCCAAAAACTTCGGCACGAATTAATGATTTTTGGATTACTTACACAAAAACAAAAACAATCTCTCAATTTTACTCTGATATTTCAATATTAGATTCCCAAGGAAATGAAACAACTAGAAAAACAATTTATGTAAATTATCCTTTAGTTTATGATGGTGTTTATTATTATCAAACCGATTGGAATTTAATTGGATTAAGATTTCAAAATTCAAGTGATCAAATAATTGAATATCCCCTAATAAATATTTTTGGAAACCAAGATAAAGTCTGGTTAACTTGGATTTCAAACAATCAACTTTCAAAAGATGGAGTTATTGTAATAATTGATAATCTTGAAGGTTATTGTTCAATCTATAATAATACAGGTCAATTTTTAGGAAACCTTGAATTAAATGAAACAGTTAATTTTAAACAACCAATTACTTTATTAGAAATTATAAGTTCAACTGGTTTACAAATCAAAACTGATCCAGGTATACCGCTGATTTATTTAGGATTTTTCTTTTTAATGATAAGTACGTTAATTAGTTATATTACTTATTCACAAATTTGGATAATTCAAAAAAATCAACAAATATTTATTGGAGGAAATACTAATCGAGCCGTTTTTGAATTTGAATTAGAATTTTTAAAATTTGTAAAGTAAAAAAATAATTAACGGTGATGAAAAATATAATTTTGTTTTATACTTGTACTTAACTGTATTTAACAAGTTAAATACTTGGGAAGAATTATAATAATAATAATAAATTTTTATGACAGCAACTTTAGAAAGACGTGAAAGCGTTTCAGTATGGGAACGTTTCTCTGCTTGGATTACTAGTACAGAAAACCGTCTATACATCGGTTGGTTTGGTTGTTTAATGTTCCCTACATTATTAACAGCTACTTCTTGTTACATCATCGCGTTCATCGCAGCTCCTCCAGTTGATATCGATGGTATCCGCGAGCCAGTAGCAGGTTCTTTATTATACGGTAACAACATCATCTCTGGTGCGGTTATTCCTAGTTCTAATGCTATCGGTATGCACTTCTACCCAATCTGGGAAGCTGCTTCAATCGATGAGTGGTTATACAACGGTGGTCCTTACCAATTAATCGTATTACATTTCTTAACTGGTGTAGCTGCTTACATGGGTCGCGAATGGGAACTATCATACCGTTTAGGTATGCGTCCTTGGATCTTTGTAGCATTCTCTGCTCCAGTAGCTGCTGCTTCTGCAGTATTCTTAATATACCCAATTGGTCAAGGTTCATTCTCTGATGGTATGCCTTTAGGTATCTCTGGTACATTCAACTTCATGCTTGTATTCCAAGCTGAGCACAACATCTTAATGCACCCATTCCATATGGCTGGTGTTGCTGGTGTATTCGGTGGTTCTTTATTCTCTGCTATGCACGGTTCATTAGTAACTTCTTCTTTAATTCGTGAAACAACTGAAAACGAATCTACTAACGCTGGTTACAAATTCGGTCAAGAAGAAGAAACTTACAACATCGTTGCAGCGCACGGTTACTTCGGTCGTTTAATCTTCCAATACGCGTCATTCAACAACTCTCGTGCTTTACATTTCTTCTTAGCTTTATGGCCAGTTTTAGGTATCTGGTTAACTGCTATGGGTGTTAGTACAATGGCGTTCAACTTAAACGGTTTTAACTTCAACCAATCAGTTGTTGATTCTCAAGGTCGTGTTATTAACACATGGGCTGACATCATCAACCGTGCTGATTTAGGTATGGAAGTAATGCATGAGCGTAACGCACATAACTTCCCATTAGATTTAGCTTCAGGTGAAGTATTACCAGTTGCTTTAACGGCTCCAGCTGTTAACGGTTAATTTGCTAATTTCTAGAATTCCTAAACGCATTTTAATACAGTATTAATTAATTAATACTGTATTAAAATGCGTCTAGTTGGACCAAAAATTTTTTTAAAAAAAAGTCACATAACAACAATTAACAACAATAATTTATTTATTTACGATTATTAAGATGATTTTACCAATTCTTAAAAAAGTTCTTTTGTTCATTCCAAATAAATTAATAGCAATTAACAATAATGTTAACAAAGTTATTAGTTTGCCTGAAACTGCTGATAAAACTTTTACTTACGTTACAAAAGTAACTGGAGCTAGCGCTGGCGCAGCAGGACTAGCAAAAGGGAGTGTAGATCTCGCAGAAGCTATCACATGTCAGGATGGTGTCTGTGCAGTTGTTTCTGCTATAGGTTTGACCGCTGATGGCTTACAAATCTGTACTTCATTTATTCCAGGACCAAATATAACTGCCGTGGTTACATTACCGATTTCCGTTGGCTGCAAGGTATTCGTTTGGTGCTGCAAAAAATCCAAGTTGCCGTGGGGAACTTGTTAGTATTACAGTATTCAATTGTCTAATTTTTTATAAGAAAAGGACCGATATTTGACAGCAAATATCGGTCCCTTTCTTATAAAAAATTAGACACCAGTAACGTAAGCTTTACCAATAAATAGCATAATAAACCTCTAAAAAGCCTCATTTATTGCAGATATCGAATCCTCCAATAATTGTTCAGGTGACGAGTTTACTCGCCTATATGTCTTCACCGCAAAATTAAACGCTTTATAAGTTTTAAGCGCGCCAAATATAGCAGATCCACTACCGGATACAATTAATATTCCAATGATCATTTCGCCTAAATATTCTCCATGCATAACTCCGGTTTGAAACTCGGTTTTTTGACTCATAATAAATTTTCTTAAACTATTATTTAGTTAGTACTACTCCAGCGTTCTAAAACTAAGGTATTTGATCCATCAGAATTTTGTTGATATTTAACTGGCTGGAAACCGATTTTTCGACTTTCACCAATTACAACTTCCCCTGCATATTTCTGTGCAATTCTATCAATAAAGCAATTAATTGAATAAGATTGTTTCCAGAAATGCAGATCAACCACTACCTCATATTCTTGACCGTCCCAACAAAATTCAACGTCATAACCATTTGATTGAGGAACAACTAAATTGATATGAGATGATGTTGAATTTTGGATTGCTGTTTGTTCGTGTTCATGTACGATATTTAATTTACTTAAAACTTTTTCTAAGTAGAATAGATTTTGAAAACAGGTTTTTATGTGTGTGAAATGTGACATAAATTATTATAATTATAAATAGAGCTATTTATGATTATAATAATTTCACACTTTTTATAACGTCTATGTTTAAATTATTAATTTAAATATTTTAACACTCTATAACTCCCGCTTTTTTTAGTAAGTTCAAAACAGTTGTTGTCGGTCTTACACCATAACTGAGCCATTTTTGAATTTTATTTGCATCAAAATGATATTTTTTTGAGATTGGGTCATAATAACCAACTTCTTCAATTGGTCTTCCATCACGTCTTGTAGTATTTTCCATTATAACTAATCGGTATGATGGTGAACGTTTTCTTCCTATTCGTTTTAATCTTAATTTTAACATAGATATAATATATAAATTAATTACTTATTTGACTAATGATCTGAGATTACTAATTACAATATAAACTATCGACGAGAATAGTACTCAATTACAAGAAGTTCATCAAGCTGTAATTGTACGTCATCGCGATCACAATAATCTAAAACCGTTGCTTCTAATTTTAAAGCATCAAATTTTAAATTATAAGGAATTTCTTTTACTTGATTATTTTTAATATTATTATTAATTAAATTTTTTGAAGTGCTCTTTTCTTTGACACTAATTACATCATTAAGTCGACATTGGAAACTCGGGATACTGATAACTTTCTTATTAACGGTAATATGACCGTGGTTTACTAATTGTCGAGCTTGAGTAATACTTTTTGCAAAACCTAATGTAAAGCAAAGTGTATCTAAGCGCATTTCTAATAATTGAAGTAAAATTAAACCTGTAACACCTTTTCGTCTTCTAGCTTCTTTAACATATCTGAATAATTGGCTTTCTGTTAATCCGTAATTAAACTTTAGTTTTTGTTTCTCTTCTAAACGAATACCATATTCAGTTAATTTTTTACTAGTATCAGGAGAATTTCCATCTTTCCCTGGACGATTTAATTTTCTTGATTTTTTAGTTGTTAAGCCTGGTAATGGTCCTAATCGTCGACTAATTTTTAATTTTGGTCCTCGATAACGTGACATAAAGATATATTTAATGTATAAATGATTTTTTAAACTTACTTAAAATAGAGATTATCAACAAGGGCGAGTGACCGGACTTGAACCGGCGAATGGTGGAATCACAACCCACTGCCTTAACCACTTGGCCACACCCGCCATACTGTCTTGACTAATACTCTATCAGTTAATATCATTAAACGTCTAGGTTATTTTTTTTTTAATTATAAAGTAAATTTATGGCTCAAATTAATTTTTTTTTTCTTAATGGTCAATCGTATTACACAAAACAAAATATCAATCTTTTTGATTTGGTAACTTATTTTAACTATAATGGCTCTTTGTTAGTTTTAGAACATAATAACTTAATTTGTAATAAAAAAAAGTGGAAACACATTTTTATTACAGATCAAGACAAAATCGAAATTGTAACAATTGTTGGCGGTGGATAATCCTATAAATTATTATAGGGTTATCTCGGTTAAAAAAGTTACATCCGAATCGTAGCATTAAATTTTGTAGTTAATAAGGTTTTAAGATTATCAATTATCATTTCTACTTTTTTATTTTTTAATGTTTCCTTATCCGATTGAAAAATTAATTGTAGACATAAGCTAGTATGCTCGTCAGGAATAGATGTTCCACGATATTCATCTAGTAAATTTATTTCAGTTAAAAATTTACTTCCATTTAAATATAAAATTTTTTTAAGTTTGTTAAAAGAGATCTCATTATGAATGATAAATGATAAATCTTTCATAATTTTTGGATATGATGAATATTCTTGATAAACGGCTAATTTATTTTGTTGAATTTGATTTTGAATTAATTCAAAATCAAATTCAAATAGGTAAATATCTGACGAAATATTCAATTTTTTTGCGATGAGTGAATGAACTTGTCCAAAAACTCCTATTTTACTTCCATTAGTTAAATATAATTCGCCTGTACAATAAGGATGTAAAATGTTTTTTTCTTTTATAATTATACAAGATTTCCAATAAATTGCGATATTTAACTTTGTAAATAGTTGTTCAATTTTTCCTTTTGCTTCAAACCAATTTAATAATTTGGAAGACTCGGACCAAGCTGATTTAGTTTTAATACCTCCAAAAATTCCAGCCACATATTCTTTTTCCTGAACAATTTTAGAACTATTACCAGAAAAAACATGTCCATATTCAAAGCCTTCAAGTATTAAATTACCTTTTTTAATATTTTCTTCTACGGCTTTCAATAAATTTGGTAATAAACTTGATCGTAAGTTTGAATAATCTTTCACTAAAGGATTAATTAACTCAATTTCATTATTCATATATGTTTTCTCATTTACTAATGAATATTGAATTAATTCATTCAAACCTAAATTAATAAGACAAGAAGTAACTTTTTTACGTGTTTGATAATCAAAATCTTCCGTTCCAATTTTTTTAATACTTGGTAACCGAGTTAAAAAATTGTTAAATCCATATAAACGCCCAATTTCTTCGATCAAGTCAATTTCACGAACAATATCATCACTTCTTAAAACTGGAACAGTCACTTTCCAAAAAAAATTCTGTTCATCATAGATAACTTGAAATTGTAAACGTTCTAAAGAATCTGTAATAGTTTTTGGTGAAATATATTTATATTTCTTAGATTCAGTTTTCTTAATAGGACCCAAAACTTTCTTAATATTTTTATAATCTAAAGAAATAGTTGGAGCATTTTGTTCTGAAGATTGAGCAATAGTATGAAGTTTACAAACTAAATTTTTATTTGCTATCCGTAATAAACAAATTAAGCGATAAAACGATTCTAAAAGATTTGTATTTTTTAACGATTTTTCATATCGAGACGATCGATCTGTTCGTAATCCTAATATTCTTGATTGCTGTCGAATTTTTGCTGCATTAAAAATACTACCTTCAATTAATAAAGATTTTGTAGTGCTTGAATAACACACATCTTGACTTGAAATAATTCCTCCGATACTTATAGGTAAGTCATTAGCTTTAAGAATTAATATTGAATCGTTTAATTTATAGTCTCCCTCATTACTAGCTGAAAAATTCTTTTGATTTTTACCACATGTTAAATTTAAATTAAATCGAGAAGTATTTAATTTAGAATAAATTTTGTCTAAATCATAAAATTCAAATGGGTATCCTGTTTCTAATAAGATATAATTTTTAAAGTCTATTAGGTTATTCTCAGGAATTATGCCTGAAGCAATTAATTTTTGTTTTAACCATTTAGGGGGAATTAACGTATCTAAATTTTCAATCGTCAAAGCTATAAATCCTGAACAAGAATTGTCAGTTAAAATAGGCTGAGATACATTTTCAATTTTTTGGGGCCAATTAAAAGTTTTAGTTGCATAATTTGAAATTTTAGGTGCATCGTTTAGCAAAGCAGCAATTTCTAGAGCAATACCTTGAATGGATAAACTATCTGAACGATTTGCAGTTGCTGATATATCTAATGTTATTGTTTTTTTATTATCTATTTCAATTTCTAAAATTTCTTCAACTTCAAACCCACCAAGTGTTAATTTATTAATTAACTCATCTAAATCAACTGTTTCAATATTTATTAATTCGTTAACCCATTTTAATGATATTTGCATTTTTAACTTATTATAAATTTGTTACTTAACTTGCTTTAGTAAAAACTAAACCATTTGTTTCTCCATATCTTTCCATAAATCTCATGAATCTATCCCATGCTTCTGGGCTTTTCATAATATAAATAGATTCTATCGCTTCAGGTTTTCCATTAAGAAATCGTGCATTGACATCACGTGTTTCTAAAATACCCTCTTCATCAATTAAATACATTCCTGTAATTTCACCTTCTTTTGCAGTACTTTTATCCAAAATATTAGGATTTTTAAATCTAAAAGTAGCTGTTCCTGTACTTCCATCTCGAGATCTAGTTAAACGAACATCCGGCAAGACTTTTTCATCTAAGCCTTTTATAAATTGAATTTTAGCTTCCATAATTTTATTATTATTCCAAATGGATAATTTATAATAATTGTTTTTATTTTAATTATGCAAGTTATAAAAGTTAAAAACAACTAACTCTTTCTTATTTAAACTTTAGTTATAGAGATGTAAAACTGGGGTGGCAGGATTCGAACCTACGAATGGCGGAGTCAAAGTCCACAGCCTTACCACTTGGCGACACCCCAAAATCTTAGAGTTAAAACTAAGAAATTAAATTATATGATGGAAATATTGGGCAAGAAGGGATTCGAACCCCTGACACCGTAGTTCGTAGCCACGTGCTCTAGTCCACTGAGCTACAAGCCCAAAATATAATTCTAAATTCTAATGATACTATAACTACATCGATTTAGTAAAGCTAAAAAAAATTAATAGAATTGAATTTTAAACTTGCACAATTAATAATTGCTGAATTAGAGTAATATTTTAGATATTCCTAATAGAAATATAAAAAAATAATTTAATAACAAAATATGGCAAAGAAAATTTTATATCAAGATAATGCACGACGTGCTTTAGAACGAGGAATGGAAATCATGGTAGAAGCTGTTTCCGTTACATTGGGACCAAAAGGTCGAAACGTAGTATTGGAAAAGGCATATGGATCACCCCAAATTGTAAACGATGGAGTTACAATTGCAAAAGAAATTAATTTAAAAGACCATATAGAAAATACTGGTGTTTCTTTGATTCGTCAAGCAGCTTCAAAAACAAATGATGTAGCAGGTGATGGGACAACAACAGCAACTGTTTTAGCATATGCCATGGTTAAAGAAGGGTTAAAAAACGTTGCAGCTGGTGCAAATCCGATTTCAATCAAATTAGGTATGGAAAAAGCAACTCAGTATTTAGTAACTCAAATTAACGAATTTGCGCAGCCAGTTGAAGACATTCAATCAATTCAACATGTAGCTTCGATTTCGGCAGGGAATGATGATGTAATCGGGTCTCTTATTGCTGATGCGCTAGCAAAAGTTGGAAAAGAAGGTGTGATATCATTAGAAGAAGGAAAAGGAATAGTAACTGAACTTGAAATTACTGAAGGAATGAAATTAGAAAAAGGTTTTATTTCTCCATATTTTATTACGAATACTGATAAAATGGAAGTTTTATATGATAATCCATATATCCTTTTAACGGATAAAAGAATTACATTAGTTCAACAAGATCTATTACCTATTTTAGAACAGATTACAAAAACAAAACGACCGCTTCTTATTATTGCAGAAGATGTGGAAAAAGAAGCATTAGCTACATTAATTTTAAATAAATTACGTGGCATTGTAAACGTTGTTGCTATACGAGCTCCTGGTTTTGGGGAATTACGTAAACAAATGTTAGCAGATATTGCTATTCTAACAGGCGGAACGGTTATTACCCAAGATGCTGGATTAAGTTTAGATAATATTCAACTTAATTTATTGGGACAAGCTCGACGAATAATTATTACTAAAGATACAACAACAATTGTATCTGATGGTCAAACTTTAGATGGTATTAAAATTCGATGTGAGCAATTACGAAAACAGGCAAATGTTGCTGATACTGCATATGAAAAAGAAAAATTACAAGATCGGATTGCCAAATTATCAGGTGGAATTGCAGTTATTAAAGTTGGTGCTGTAACTGAAACTGAAATGAAAGATAAAAAATTACGATTAGAAGACGCAATTAATGCAACCCGAGCAGCTGTGGAAGAGGGAATCGTTCCAGGTGGAGGTGCTACTTTAACACATTTATCCGAAAATCTTGTTACATGGTCAAAAAATAATTTGAAAGAAGATGAACTTATCGGTGCTATGATTATCTCAAGAGCAATTTTAGCTCCATTACGACGAATCGCTGAAAATGCTGGTATTAATGGCCCAGTTATTATTGAAAAAGTTCAACAACAAGAATTTGAAATTGGTTATAATGCTGCAAAAAATACATTTGGAAATATGTATGAAGAAGGAGTAGTTGATCCGGCTAAAGTTACGCGTTCGGGTTTACAAAATGCAACATCAATTGCCAGTATGATTTTAACTACGGAATGTATTATTGTGGATGATAATTTAAATTTAAACGAATCTTAAAATTCGTTTAAATTTAAATTACCTAAACTAATTGGATAGATTATAAATCATTTAAATTAGACATAGGATCTGAATTAGATTCATTGTCTACTTTTGCTGCTACCATTTCTTTCATAGCTGTTTTTAGATCTTCAACAGACGATTTTAATAGATCTACATTACTATCCTGAATATTTTCTCTAATAGTTTTAATTAATTTTGTAATATTTTGTTGTTTATCTTCAGATATATTATGTTTTAAAAGAGAAAGTTCTTTTTCTGCTTCAAAACATAATGTCTCTGCCTGATTTTTTAAATCAATATTTTCGCGTTTTTCTTTATCCGCTACAGCATATTTATCCGCTTCAGCTAACATTGTTTCAACTTCACTTTCATTTAAGTTTGAAGCACCTTGAATAGTTACAGATTGTTCAACACCTGTTTCTTTTTCTTTTGCTTTTACTGATAATATTCCATCTACATCAATATCAAATGTAACTTCGATTTGTGGAACACCTCGGTCAGCAGTTGGAATCCCATCTAATCTAAAATTCCCAAGACTCTTATTTCCAGAAACTAATTCACGTTCACCTTGCAAAATATGAATTTCTACATTAGTTTGATTAACAACTGCTGTTGAGAACATTTCTGATTTCTTAACTGGAATTGTTGTATTCCGAGCAATTATTTTTGTCATAACTCCACCAAGTGTTTCGACACCTAATGATAATGGTGTTACGTCTAATAATAAAATATCTTTAATCTCACCTGCTAAAATACCAGCTTGAATTGCTGCACCAATAGCAACGACCTCATCTGGGTTAACAGATTGATTTGGTTTTTTATTAGTTAAAGATTCAACTAATTCTTGAATAGCCGGAATACGTGTTGAACCCCCGACTAATACAACTTCATTAATGTCAGATTTATCAAGTCGTGCATCGTTTAATGCTTTTTCAACTGGAATACGACAACGTGCGATTAAACTTTCACATAATTTTTCAAAAGTTTCTCTTGTTAATTCTTTATCAATATGTTTTGGTCCTGTTTGATTAGCAGTAATAAATGGTAAAGAAATATTTGTTTTTTCAACGGTTGATAATTCCATCTTAGCTTTTTCAGCTGCCTCAGTTAATCTTTGTAACGCTTGAATATCGCTTGATAAATCGATACCTTCTTTTTCTTTAAAATCATTCATTAACCAAGTAACTAAAACTTTATCAAAATCATCCCCACCTAATTTTGTATCTCCTGCAGTTGCTAAAACTTCAAAAATACCATCTCCAACTTCTAAAATTGAAACATCAAATGTACCACCACCTAAGTCAAAAACTAAGATTGTTTCATTTTGTTTTTTATCTAGACCATAAGCTAATGATGCAGCAGTTGGTTCATTAATGATTCTTAAAACTTCAATACCAGCAATTTTTCCAGCATCCATTGTTGCTTGTCGTTGAGAATCATTAAAATAAGCAGGTACCGTAATAACGGCTTGTGTTACCTCTTGACTTAAATAAGTTGTTGCATCATTAATTAATTTTCGTAATACTTGAGCTGAAATTTCTTCAGGGCTAAATTCTTTACTTAAAGCTGGACATTTAATTTTAATATTATCATTTGAATCTTTTGTTACTTGATATGGTAATTGTTTTGCTTCTGCTGAAATTTCACTTTCTTTTGATCCAATAAATCGTTTAACTGAGAAAAATGTATTTTCTGGATTAATAACTGCTTGACGCTTTGCGATTTGACCAACTAATAATTCTTGTTTCTTAGTGTATGCTACAATTGAGGGAGTTGTTCGTAACCCTTCTGCATTTATAATTACACTAGGTTGACCACCTTCAATTGCTGCTACTACAGAGTTTGTTGTACCTAAATCGATTCCTACAACTTTTGCCATTTTTTTCTCCTATATTACCATTTTCTACTAATAATTATAAAAGATTGACTTTTAGCTTAATAACCCTAATAACCCGTATCAATATTTTTAATAACAGTGCTAATACAACTTGTATGGACAAAACTTAGTAAAATTTTTACACTAAGAGACATGATTTACTAATCTTAATTGATTCATCAAATTCTAAAAGTTAAAAAAAGCAACGTTAATTAAGTATAAAAATATTTGGAGGACTATCGTGAGTGTAGGTTTATTAGGTAATAAAATTGGCATGACGCAAATTTTTGATGAATCTGGTAATATTATTCCAGTTACGATTCTAAAAGTTGGGCCATGTGTTGTAACACAAGTAAAAACAGGAGCAAGAGATGGTTATAATTCAATTCAAGTTGGTTATAACCACGTTTCAAGTAAATCGTTAACTCAACCAGAGTTAGGACATCTACAAAAATCAAATATTCAACCATTAAAATATTTGAAAGAATTTCGGGTGGACAACTATCAAGAATTCGAAGTTGGTCAAGTTTTAAAAGTAGATTTACTTTCACCAGGACAACTTGTAAATATAAAAGGTAAAAGTATTGGTAAAGGTTTTGCTGGACTTCAAAAACGTCATAACTTTACACGTGGTCCAATGACTCATGGTTCTAAAAATCATAGAGCACCTGGATCTATCGGTATGGGAACAACACCTGGACGGGTTTTACCAGGGAAAAAAATGGCGGGTCAATTAGGAAATAAGATTACAACAATTAAAAAACTTAAAGTTATTCAACTAAATTTAGAAGAAAACATTTTAGTTATAAAAGGGTCTGTTCCAGGAAAACCTGGAAATTTATTAAGTATTGTTCCTTCTGACTAAAAAAGATCAAATTAAAAACTGAATATTAGTAAAATCAAGTATGACCGTTCAAAAATTTATAAAATATACTCCATTAGATATAACAGGAAAGCAGGTAGATTCTACTCAGGAATTAGAACTAAGCATTCTTGAAAAATCAGGAAATTATCTATTACACAAAGATCTTTTAAGACATCAGAATTCTCAACGACAAGGAACAGTGTCAACAAAAACTCGAAGTGAAGTTCGAGGTGGTGGCCGAAAACCGTGGCGTCAAAAAGGTACTGGCCGTGCACGAGCTGGTTCAAACCGTTCACCTTTATGGAAGGGTGGTGGTGTAATTTTTGGACCGAAACCAAAAACAGTTTCTTTAAAATCAAATAAAAAAGAACGCCGGTTAGCTTTACAAACTTTGTTATATAACAAAAAAAATAATATTTTAATTATTGAGAATCTAGAAACTGAACTGACGGAATCTAAGACAAAAAACTTTTTAAAAATTTGTGACAATTGCTCTGTAAATTTGAACCAAAAAATATTGGTAATTGTTTCGAAAAAAACAGTTCCATTAAAACTAGCAACAAAAAATCTTAAGAATGTTGAATTAATTTCGGCTTCGAATTTAAATACTTTTAGTTTATTAAAAGCAAAACAAATTATATTGACCCCATTAGCAATAAATGATATAAAGGAGGTTTATTGTGATTAATTCTTCAGATTTTTATCGTAATAATGCACAAATTATTAAATATCCTCTTATTACAGATAAAGCTACAAGACTTTTAGAAAACAATCAATATAGTTTTATCGTAGATCGTTACTCTGATAAAATTGCAATTAAAGCGGCGATTGAATATTTATTTAACGTAAAAGTTATAAAAGTTAATACGTGTCGTCTTCCACGTAAAAAAAAACGTGTCGGTAAATATATTGGATGGAAACCACAATATAAAAAAGCAATTGTAAGTTTAGCAGAGGGCGACGTAATAAACTTGTTTACTGAAAATTAATAAATAAAAAAAAAGAATAACGTTTATGAGTATCCGTCTTTATAAATCATACACACCAGGTACAAGGAATCGAGCACTTTCAGCTTTTACTGAAATTACAAAAGCTAAACCAGAGAGAAGTTTAATTCAAAAAAACCATCGTAGTAAAGGACGAAATAACCGTGGAGTTATTACAATCCGTCATCGCGGTGGTGGTCATAAAAGACGTTATAGACTTATCGATTTTAAACGTAATAAATATGGAATTGAAGGTATTGTAGCATCAATTGAATATGATCCAAATAGAAATGCAAGAATTGCATTAATTCATTATACAGATGGTGAAAAACGTTATGTTTTACATCCAAAAAATTTAAATGTTGGTGATAGTATTTTCTCAGGCTCTGCTTCTCCATTAAATATCGGAAATTCATTACCATTAACAGAGATTCCTTTAGGTACTGCTATTCATAATATTGAGCTTATTCCTAATAAAGGAGGACAATTTGTTCGTGCAGGTGGAACATCAGCAAAAATTTTAGCTAAAGAAGGAGATTACGTAACTTTAAGATTACCATCTAAAGAAATACGATTACTTCGGAAAGAATGTTTTGCGACAATTGGAGAAGTTAGTAATAATGATGCGTTTTTAGTTCAAAGTGGAAAAGCTGGTCGAACTCGTTGGTTAGGAAAACGGCCAACAGTTCGTGGTTCAGTAATGAATCCATGTGATCATCCTCATGGTGGTGGTGAAGGAAGAGCACCAATTGGTCGAACTCGTCCATTAACTCCATGGGGTAAACCAGCATTAGGAATGAAAACAAGAAAAAGAAAAAAATTAAGTGATGCTTATATTCTTCGTCGACGCGTTTAAATAGTTATTTAACATATTAACAAAAATATTTTAAAGATGACAAGATCATTAAAAAAAAGTCCGTTTGTTGCTTATCATTTATTGAAAAAAATTAATAAAATGAATGAAGCAGATAAAAAAGATACAATTACAACTTGGTCTAGATCTTCAACGATTTTACCTAGTATGATTGGATTTACGATTGCCGTTTACAATGGCAAACAGCATGTACCTATTTTTATTTCTGATCAATTAGTTGGCCATAAATTAGGTGAATTTGTATCAACAAGAACTTTTAAAACTCATATTAAAGCTGATAGAAAATCAAAACGTTAAAAAAACGAAACAAATGAATCGAATTTTATACGAAATCAGATGTAAGTGTAAGGAAGAATTTTCGATCACAAAAAAACGAAAATCAAGTAATCGAAGTGAAGGTAAACCATTTTTATATCCTAATCCTAACGAACTTACGTCTAAAACTTTCCAAATAAAATACGAAAGAAAATTATCTTCAATTGCAAAATTTCTATTAAATAGTTTTCAAAATAAATATCTTTATTACGCGATTGACGATATTCTATATTTATTAAAATCAAATCCAATTGAACGGGATAATCTTTTAGCAATTTTATATTCACCTGTTCTTTCATTGCAGAATAATCTTTCTATTAATTTTTTTGATATATGGATTCATGAAATTTATATTAGTGAAGTGTCAAAAGTAAATAGGTTTTTGACTAATAACTGTCAAAATTTTGAGCCATTTAGTTATATAACGATCAAACTTTTGTATAGAACTAAAATACCTATTAAAAAACAAGAATCGTTGTGGTAAATTTCTAGTCTTATTTAAAAGCTTTAAAAGAAAGTTATTTTTTATTAATTAAAAGTACATATTAAAAATAATTACTTATGGCAAATTCGCAATCAGTAAAAGCAGTAGCGAAATATATTCGAATGTCTCCTCATAAAATCAGACGAGTAATAGATCAAATTCGAGGTCGCTCATATCAAGAAGCATTAATGATTTTAGAATTCTTACCTTATGATGCTGGCGGCCCTATTTGGCAAGTAGTTCATTCAGCAGCAGCAAATGCAAAACATAACTATGGATTAGATAAGAAAAAACTAATCATTGATGAGATTTTTGCAGATGAAGGACCGAAATTAAAAAGAATTCGACCACGTGCTCAGGGCCGAGCATACAAAATTTTAAAACCAACCTGTCATATTACGGTTGTTATGAAAGAAAACAATTAAATACTAAACTTATGATTTTAAATTAAAAGGATTAATTCTATGGGGCAAAAAACACATCCTTTAGGATTTAGATTAGGTATTACACAAGAACATAAATCTACGTGGTATGCTAATTTTAATCAATACGCGAATGTATTAGAAGAAGATAGTAAAATTCGAACTTATATCGATACAATTGCAAAAACAAATAATATTTCAAATGTTAAAATTTATAGAAATGGATTAAACGATCAAATCCAATTAAACATTGAGACAGGAAAACCTGGAATATTAGTTGGAGATTTGGGAACTGGACTTGAAAATTTATTAAATAATATTAAAAAATTATTACCATCAAGTCGTCAACTTACAATTAAAGTTTTTGAAGTTGAAAACGTTGATTTAGATGCGAACCTTCTTGCTGATTTAGTTGCTGAACAACTAGAAAAACGGATTGCATTCAGACGAGCTATTCGAGAAGCACTACAAAGAGCGCAGAAGCAAAATGTGAATGGAATTAAAATCCAAGTTTCAGGTCGACTAAATGGAGCTGAAATTGCAAGAAGTGAATGGATTCGAGAAGGACGAGTGCCTTTACAAACTTTACGTGCTGATATTGATTATGCAACAGCAGAAGCTAATACTATCTATGGAGTTTTAGGAATTAAAGTTTGGCTATTTAAGAGTGAAATCTTATCTAAATAGAAAATATTGGTTGAGAAAATTTATATTTTTATTAAATTAATTTGTTATGTTAAGTCCAAAAAGAACAAAATACAGAAAATATCATCGTGGACGTATGCGGGGTAAAGCGACACGCGGAAACGAAATTTGCTTTGGTAATTTCGGTTTGCAAGCATTAGAGCCAAATTGGATTACGTCACGTCAAATTGAAGCAGCTAGACGAACAATTACACGTTATACGAAACGTGGAGCAAAATTATGGATTAGAATTTTTCCAGATAAAACCGTTACTGCGCGAGCAGCTGAGTCAAGAATGGGTTCAGGTAAAGGGGCTGTAGATTATTGGGTAGCTGTAGTAAAACCTGGAACAATTATCTTTGAAATTAGTTCAGTTCCGGAAGAAGTTGCTAAAGCTGCATTAAGTTTAGCAGCTTATAAATTACCATTAAAAACAAAATTTATTAATAAAGATAATATTAAATAAAATATGAGTCTACCTCAATTTACTGATATTATTTCACTTTCAAATACAGAAATCTCTGAAGCAATTGTTGAAACTGAAAACGGATTATTTAATTTACGTTTTAAAAAGGCTACACGTCAAAGTTTTAAATCTCATGAAATAAAACATACAAAACGTCGTTTAGCTCAATTAAAAACACTTTTAACATTACGGTTAGAAAACTTGGAGCAAAAAGAAAAAATTAATAAATAATTACAAATTAAGGAGTTTTAAATGCCAGTCAAGCAACAAATTGGTATTGTAATTAGTAATAAAATGCAAAAGACAATTGTGGTGAAAATTGAAAACCGATATCCGCATCCAATCTACTCTAAAACTTTAGTTAAAACTAAAAAATATTTAGCTCATGATGAATTAGAAGAATGTAATATTGGTGATCAAGTGTTAGTTCAAGAATGTCGACCATTAAGTAAAAGAAAACGTTGGAAGTTAGTTGAAATTCTTTCAAAATCATCGTTAATAAGTTAAATATTATTTTAATTTTATGATTTATCCTCAAACAATGTTAACAATAGCCGATAATACCGGTGCTAAAAAAGTAATGTGTATTCGAATATTAGGTGGTAACAAAAAATATGCAGAGATTGGTGATACAATAATTGCAGTTGTTAAAGAAGCTATACCAAATATGCCTATTAAACGTTCTGATGTAGTAAAAGCGATTGTAGTACGAACTAAAAAAAGTATCCGTCGACAAGATGGTATGTATATTAGATTTGATGATAATGCCGCAGTAATTGTTAATGCGGATAATAATCCTCGTGGTACACGTGTATTTGGTCCTGTAGCTCGTGAAATTCGTGATAAGAATTTCTCTAAAATCGTATCCTTAGCACCGGAGGTTTTATAAAATGTCAAATAAACAAAAAGTACATGTTAAATTAGGTGACCAAGTAACGATTATTTCAGGTTTTCATAAAAATGAAACGGGAGAAGTTCTTAAAGTTAATCAAAAAACTGGAAAAGTTATAGTACAAGGAATTAATTTTAAATTTAAACATGTTAAACCAAATACAGAGAATGAAATAGGTGAGATTAAACAATTTGAAGCACCTATCCATCATTCAAATGTCAAACTAAATTAAAAGAAGTATCTTAATATGCTAAATCAACATTCATTAGAAGAAATTGCTGACATTCATAATTTACTTGGAGATATAAAAAAAGAGTATGAAGAAGGAATTAAAACGATTTTAATAAAAAATAGCCCTTCTCGATTTAGAAATCCACATACAGTTCCAAAATTAAAAAAAATCCAAATTAATCGTGGACTCGGATTAGCTGCTCAAAACACTAATATTCTAAAAAAAAATATTGAAGAATTTGAAAATATTACTGGACAAAAGCCCCTTATTACAAGATCAAAAAAAGCAATTGCTGGATTCAAAATTCGTGAAGACATGGAATTAGGATTAAGTGTAACGTTAAGAGGAGAAAAAATGTATGCCTTCTTAACAAAATTATTATTCTTTACATTTGCTCAAATTCGAGATTTTCGTGGGTTATCTTTACGAAGTTTTGATAAAGCTGGGAACTATACATTTGGTTTAAAAGAACAGTTAATTTTTCCTGAAGTTGATTATGATGATGTAGACCAAACTCAAGGTTTTACAATTAATATTATTTTAGATCATTCTTCTCCTAAATATAACTCAAAATCAATGGATAAAATTTTAAATGGAATGATTTTATTTAAGTTTTTAAGATTTCCGTTAAATGATTGTGGTTATTATGAAAAATACTCGTCATTTTCTGAAGTTAATCAAGTTTGGGATCGAAAAAAACACTTAAAACGAAAACGTTGGTCGCAAGAATAATTAAAGAAAAAATATATTTGATAAGGAGATAATTGTGGTAACTGATACTATTTCAGATATGTTAACAAGAATCAGAAATGCTACTATGGTAAAGCATCAAATTGTGCAAATTCCTGTTACAAAAATGTCGTTAGCTATTGTGGCTATTTTAAAAGAAGAAGGGTTTATTGAAGATTTTGAAAGCTACCAAGAAAATAAAAAAGAGTATTTATTACTTTCATTAAAGTATACTGGAAAATCAAGAAACTCTGTTATTAGTACAATTAAAAGAATAAGTAAACCAGGTTTGCGTGTTTATGCAAATTCAAAAGAATTACCAAGAGTTTTAGATAATTTAGGAGTTGCAATTATGTCAACTTCAAAAGGTGTAATGACAAATCTAAAAGCTAAAAACCTAGGTATTGGTGGTGAAGTTTTATGTTATATTTGGTAAATAAGGAGTTTCTAAAATGTCACGTATAGGAAAATTACCAATTACTATCCCCGATAATGTTAATGTTAATTATAGTGGTTCAGAAATTACTGTTAAAGGAAAATTTGGAACTTTACAAATACAAATTCCAGGTACAATTGGAATTCAACAAGAGGAGGGTATTTTAAGAGTAAGTTTAAAAAATGAAGCACGAAATCTTCGTTCACTACACGGTTTATATCGTACATTAATTAATAATATGGTTATTGGAGTTTCTGAACAATTTCAATTAACTCTAATTTTAAAAGGTGTTGGATATCGTGCTGCAGTTCAAGGTAAAGAAATCGTTTTAAGTCTAGGATATAGTCATCCTGTTAAAATTAATATTCCAGAGACTATTTCTGTTGAAGTTGTTCAAAATACAACGATCAATTTAAAATCATGTGATAAAGAACTATTAGGATTATTTGCTTCAAATATTCGAGCTTGGCGACGTCCAGAACCGTATAAAGGTAAAGGGATTTTATATAAAGACGAACAGATTCTTCGTAAAGCTGGAAAAGCTGGAAAATAAAATAGTTAGTCAATATTAAATTACAACACTATTATATTTTTTTAAAATTAAAAATTAGAACTATGAAATTTTCAAAACGAACTTTGTTAAAATTAAAAAATAAAAACAAAAAACTTAAACCTAGTAAATATAAAAAATTAAAACGCGAAGCATTACGGGGTACTGTTAAAGGAACAATTGAGCGACCACGATTATCAGTTTATCGTTCCAATGAACATATTTATGCACAAATCATCGATGATACTAATTCAAGAACATTATTAGCTTGTTCAACTTTAGATCGATCTATTAAGCTTAGTTTATCAACAGGACGTACGTGTGATGCTTCACGACTTATGGGAGAAAAGTTAGCAGAGCTAAGTTTAAAAAAAAATATTACGAAAATTGTTTTCGATCGTGGTCCTTATTTATACCATGGACGTGTTAAAGCGTTAGCAGATGGAGCGAGAGCAGGCGGATTACAGTTTTAAATTAAAATTTGTAAATAAATAGACAAATTAAATATATTTTATGAGTAGTGATTTAAAGAAAATAAATAAGTTAAAAAAAAATTCTCGACGTGGGACTAATGCCCAAGAACCGAAATTTGTAGAACGGCTAATCAAAATTAGTCGAGTTTCAAAAGTTACGAAAGGTGGGAAAAAATTAAGTTTCCGAGCAATTGTCGTAATTGGAGATGAAAATGGAAAAGTTGGTGTTGGTGTTGCTAAAGCTGATGATGTAGTAAATGCTTTTAAAAAAGCAAAAACGGATGGCCGTAAAAATTTAATAGAACTTCCTATTACAAAATCCTTAAGTATCCCACACCATGTAGTTGGCAACTTTGGAGCTTGTAAAGTAATTATGAAACCCTCAATAGAAGGTTCTGGTGTAATTGCTGGTGGAGCAGTTCGTATTGTATTAGAAGTAGCCGGTGTGAAAAATGTGATTGCAAAACAATTAGGATCGAATAATTTGTTAAATAATGCTCGTGCATCAATTTGTGCTTTAGAAAATTTAACTACAAAATCACAAGTAGCAAAAAAACGTGATTTAAATTTAGGATAATTTAATAAATATCAAAAAAATAGAACAGTGAAGATTAATAAAGAAATTAGAGATGTTTTAATAAATCGGTTATTATTTAGTCTTGGCGTACTATTGTTAATTCGCGTCGGAACATTTCTTCCTGTTCCGGGAATAAATCATAGTGATTTAGCATTTTATATTCAAAGACATTCAATTGCTAAAAATTTAATAAGTACATTTTCCGGAGATAATACTTTTGTAATTGGGTTATTTACTTTAAATATTTTCCCATATATAAATGCTACTATTTTTGTTCAATTACTTCTTGGGTTTTCTCCAAAACTTGCAAAATTACAAAAAGAAGGTGATTTTGAAGGCCGTCGTTCAATTAGCCGCTTAACACGCTTTATAACTTTAATTTGGGCTGTTATTCAAAGTGTCGGTGTTACACTATATTTAAGACAAATATTATTTGATTGGAATTATCTGTTAGCTGCTGAAATAGTTCTTTGGTTAACTACGGGAGCGATGATAGTCTTATGGTTAAGTGAATTAATTACGGATTATGGATTAGGAAATGGTGCTTCATTATTAATTTATACAAACATTATTTCAAATTTGCCAACTCTTTTTAAAAAATTAATTGTTGAAAATAGTGAAAATTTCACTATCGTTTCAGTAGTAGGTATTAGTCTATTAATTTTTACTTCATTATATGGAATTGTTTTTTTACAACAAGGGATTCGAAAAATTCCATTAATTTCATCAAAACAGTTAAATCAGTCGTCACCGCAAGATGTCGTTAATAATTATCTTCCATTAAGATTTAATCAAGCTGGAGTAATGCCTATTATTTTAACAACTGCTATTTTAGTAATTCCAAATTATATTGTTAGTTTGGGAATATTTCAGTGGTTAAATTTCCTTACATCTTTTAAATTTATTTATTGGATAGGTTACTTTGTATTAATTTTAACATTTAGTTCTTTTTATTCATCGATTGTTTTAAATCCAAAAGATATTTCTGATCAACTTCAAAAAATGGCAGTTACAATACCAGGTATAAGACCTGGATTACAAACTACCTTTTATTTAAAACAAGTTA
>Ga0307489_10000290_pt1 | contig 29190 bp, 32 predicted proteins | sample SB12metaG_FD_202247 | JGI IMG/M metagenome (GOLD analysis project Ga0307489, IMG submission 202247) | Sea-ice brine microbial communities from Beaufort Sea near Barrow, Alaska, United States - SB 1.2 | ecosystem: Environmental > Aquatic > Marine > Coastal | place: USA: Alaska | collected... | reverse complement strand
TCTCACGTGTTACTCACCCGTCCGCCACTAGAGCTAAAAGCTCTCGTACGACTTGCATGTGTTAAGCATACCGCCAGCGTTCATCCTGAGCCAGGATCAAACTCTCCATGATATCCAGTATTAATTTCTTTTTCCAAATCTAACTTTCTTAAGTTTAAAAAACTAAACTCTTGGATCTTGCGACTTCTCAATCCTGAAATAACATTAATTCTTTTTCATCTTAATTGTCAACCCCTGTCTCACAATCTGGTTGAATTTCGATGTGTTCCTCAAAATAAAAATGGGTCAATATGCATTATTCATTTTTTAACAAAACCTATTTTTATAGAATTATACTTTTAATAGAAATCCCTCTAGTATTAACATTGCAACTTATATTTCCTTGTTTCTTATTTTAAATAAATAAAAAAGTTGTGTAATTAAAATTACGTTTAGGAGTAGACATAAGTGGAAAATCACAAAGAAAAAGTCTTAGTGGTTGATGACGAAGCTAGCATTCGTCGCATTCTTGAAACTCGGCTTTCAATGATAGGCTATTACGTTGTAACAGCTGCTAACGGAGAAGAAGCTTTACTAAGTTTTAAAGAAGAAGCTCCCCATCTTGTACTTTTAGACGTTATGATGCCTAAATTAGATGGCTATGGTGTATGCCAAAAAATTAGAAAAGAGTCAGATGTTCCCATAATTATGCTAACAGCTTTGGGAGATCTAGCAGATAGAATAACAGGTTTGGAATTAGGTGCAGATGATTATGTTATAAAAGAGCGACTTGTTCGTTGCAACTGAGTATAAAAACTTAGGAAAAAACGGGATGAATTTGAAACTGCATTTTGTTTATCACAATTTTATTTTAGATGAAGGTGGAAATCCTTCTCCTATTGCTACACAAGAGGAACTCCCAAGCTTTGATGGAGAAAATTGTAAATTTTTTAGTTAAGCAAAGGGTTGGGGAAATTGATATGGATAATAAAATTGAATCTATTAAGCATCTACAATCGAACATAACAATGTTATTAAAACTTCATTTATGACATGAAGATTGCGTAAAATAACCGTTTTTACTATTAGTGGTATTGTATCTTTTTATGTGCATATACGTGTAGTCATCATCTAATTGGGTGTAGTTTAGAATCCTAAGTCAATTAAAATCTAAATAAAAAACAAGGAAATCCCTTTAATGTTCCTCTGTGAGGTAGGAGGTTTACAAACTCCATAAACTTTTTAGGGAGAACGATTGATCAATAAGCCAAAGCCGTATATTAATAATGAGGATATGCCTACATGATCGCTAAGACCAACACTTTGTTCCCCTGAATATGTAATCATTCTTGCAAAAGAGTTTTATGTATGAAGTTTTTCACTTTGAATTGTCCGAATACAATGAAATCGATGACATATAGAGAACAAAAATGTAATTTTAGAGGAGCCGTGTGCGCTAAAAAGTGCACGCCCGGTTCTGAAACAGAGTTTAATATGGCGACATATTATCCGACTGACCTCATTTGATGAGGATCGCCATTTTCTCCTAAAGAATTAGAGGCTAGAATTCGTTCTGTACTCAAAAGGGTAGATAAATTAACTGCTAATTCAGGTCTTCCTTTATCTGGCGTCATTAATTTTAGTTTTTTAAAAGTAGATCTTAATAAAAGACAAGTTTATAAAAATGAAATTCGTATCCGGCTCACAGGTATGGAATTCAGTTTGTTAGAATTATTAGTAAGCCGCTCTGGACAAGCCTTTTCTAGAGCCGATATTTTGCAAGAAGTTTGGGGTTATACTCCGGAAAGACACGTTGATACCCGAGTAGTGGATGTACACATTTCTCGTTTAAGAGCCAAATTAGAAGCAGATCCTAGTAATCCGGATTTAATTTTAACAGCAAGGGGAACAGGGTACTTGTTTCAACGAATTACTGATGTAACTTAGACGTTTTTGGTACTCAATTTTGCCACTCTTAAAAAAAGAATAGAATTGCTAGTTACTTTTTTTACAATTCTAATTATAATATTAAGAGGTAATCGTAAAGACAAGTAAAGTATATATTTATTCAAATAAAAATAAATTAAACAATACTTAAATATTAAAAAGCTTTGGAGAATTAATATATGACCATAGCAATTGGACAAGAAGAAGGTCGCGGCTGGTTTGATTTAGCTGACGATTGGTTAAAAAGAGATAGATTCGTATTTGTAGGTTGGTCAGGACTTCTTTTATTTCCGACAGCGTACTTATCAGTTGGTGGTTGGTTCACCGGAACCACTTTCGTGACTTCTTGGTATACTCATGGTTTAGCAAGTTCTTATTTAGAAGGCTGCAACTTTTTTACTGCAGCTGTTTCAACTCCTGCTAATAGCATGGGACACTCATTATTATTACTTTGGGGTCCAGAAGCCCAAGGAGATTTTACACGTTGGTTCCAGATTGGTGGACTTTGGGCATTTTGTGCTCTACACGGCTCATTCGCTTTAATTGGTTTCTGTTTAAGACAATTTGAAATTGCAAGACTAGTTGGTATTCGTCCTTACAATGCTATTGCATTTTCCGGTCCTATCGCAGTCTTCGTTTCTGTATTTTTAATGTACCCTTTAGGGCAAGCTAGTTGGTTTTTCGCACCTAGTTTAGGTGTAGCAGCTATTTTTAGATTTCTTTTGTTTATTCAAGGTTTTCATAATTTTACATTAAACCCATTCCATATGATGGGCGTAGCCGGTATTTTAGGTGCAGCCTTACTATGTGCAATTCACGGCGCAACTGTACAAAATACTATTTTCGAAGATGGCGATGCAGCAAATACTTTCCGAGCATTTACTCCAACACAAGCAGAAGAAACTTATTCAATGGTAACAGCGAATAGATTTTGGTCGCAGGTTTTTGGTGTAGCTTTTTCTAATAAGCGTTGGCTTCACTTTTTCATGTTGTTTGTGCCTCTAGCAGGTCTTTGGACTAGTGCTGTTGGTATAGTAGGTCTAGCATTAAACTTGCGGGCTTACGACTTTGTTTCTCAAGAGCTTCGTGCTGCAGAAGATCCTGAGTTCGAAACATTCTATACTAAGAATATTCTTCTAAACGAAGGTATCCGTTCTTGGATGGCTGCACAAGATCAGCCTCATGAAAACTTTATATTCCCTGAGGAGGTTTTACCACGTGGAAACGCCCTTTAATTCAAACGTAGGCATTGCTGGTAGGGATATTGAGTCTACCGGTTTTGCATGGTGGTCAGGTAATTCTCGTTTAATCAATGTTTCTGGTAAATTGTTAGGTGCTCATGTAGCCCATGCTGGCCTAATGGTTTTCTGGTGTGGCGCTATGACTTTATTTGAAGTAGCTCACTACATTCCAGAAAAGCCTTTGTACGAGCAAGGCTTAATCTTACTCCCTCATTTAGCTGTTTTAGGTTGGGGTGTAGGTCCCGGCGGAGAAATTATTGATGTTTATCCTTATTTTGTTGTTGGTGTACTTCACTTAATTTCGTCTGCTGTATTGGGTTTTGGTGGTGTATACCATTCATTAATCGGACCAGATACTTTAGAAGAATCTTTCCCAGCATTTGGGTATGATTGGCGTGATAAAAACAAAATCACGACAATTTTAGGTATTCATTTAGTGATTTTAGGTTTCGGTGCATTATTATTAGTTTTAAAAGCTTGCTATTTAGGCGGGTTATACGATACATGGGCTCCGGGTGGGGGAGATGTTCGTATCATCGATAGTCCTACTCTTAATCCTGTTGTTATCTTCGGTTACGTATTGAAGTCTCCTTGGGGAGGTGACGGGTGGATCGTAAGTGTTAACAACATGGAAGACGTTGTAGGTGGTCATATCTGGATAGGACTTATTTGCATCGTGGGTGGATTCTGGCATATTCTAACTAAGCCTTTCGCTTGGGCTAGACGTGCTTATGTATGGTCAGGTGAAGCATATCTTTCTTATAGCTTAGTTGCTGTAAGTTTAATGGGATTGATTGCTAGCCAGTATGCTTGGTATAATAATACAGTATATCCAAGTGAGTTTTATGGTCCTACTGGTCCAGAAGCTTCTCAATCTCAAGCATTTACTTTCCTAGTTAGAGACCAACGTCTTGGTGCAAGCGTTGCATCTGCTCAAGGACCTACAGGTTTAGGTAAATATTTAATGAGATCTCCAAGTGGAGAAATCATTTTGGGTGGTGAAACTCAGAGATTCTGGGATTTACGAGCTCCTTGGATTGAGCCTTTAAGAGGTCCTAATGGATTAGACTTAAATAAAATTAAGAATGATATTCAACCTTGGCAAGAAAGAAGAGCCGCTGAATACATGACTCATGCTCCTTTAGGTTCATTGAACTCTGTGGGTGGTGTAGCTACAGAAATTAATTCTGTTAACTATGTATCTCCACGTAGTTGGTTAACTTGTGCTCATTTCTTCTTAGGTTTTGCTTTCTATATTGGTCATCTATGGCATGCAGGTCGAGCTAGAGCTGCTGCTGCCGGTTTCGAAAAAGGAATCAATCGTGAGACAGAGCCAGTTTTATCATTAAGACCTATTGATTAAAGTTCTTTCATAAAAAAAGTAAGTATTTTACACTTGTAAAATACTTACTTTTTTTTTATAAAGAAATGTATTCATTATTCAATACTATAGTATTCCCAAAAAATGCACCACTCCTTTTCCAGTAACAAATTCTACTAGTAGAGTGATAGCAAAACCTGTCATTGCAAACCTTCCATTCCAATTTTCTGCTGATGTTGTGAACCCCCAGATCCAAGGAGTTATAATTTTTTTTTTTTCTTTATTCATACTTTTTTGTCATTATTTTAGTACTATCTATGTAGCTATTCTAGTGTATGAAAAAGTAATAAATACAATACCAAATTAACGTTTTTATATTTTAGAGAAGAATTAAAACTAAAATATTAATTGATTTAGATAGTAACGGTTTTGTATAAATTGACAAAAAACAAAAATATTCTTTCATGACTGATCCTTCAACTTTATTCCTTTCTTTCTTTTCAAGTTTTTTACAAACTTATTTAACCTTATTACTGGTACGAGTATCTTTAACTTGGTTTCCAAATGTTAACTGGTATAGCCAACCTTTTTATTCCCTAAGTCGGCTTACGGATCCATATCTAAAGATATTTAGAGGTATAGTTCCTCCATTACTTGGTATAGATATTTCACCAATTCTTGGTTTTATTTTCCTACAATGTGTAATGCAGATAGTTAGTAATATTCAGTTAAACATATAAAATTATATTAAAAATGTTTAATATATAAGAGAAGCCGACTCTTTTATTCTTAATAACTATTATTAAGAATAGATAAAGCAAAAAAATAACGAAAACAACATTATGTTAAAGATAAGATTAAAAAAATACGGGAGAAAAAGACAAGCTAGTTATCGAATAATTGCTATTTCTAGTGAGTCAAAAAGAGATGGACGTGCGGTTGAAGAACTCGGATTTTATAACCCTCATACTAAAGAAACTAATCTAAATGTAGCAAGAATAAATGTAAGAATAGGTCAAGGGGCACAACCGACTCAAACAATACAAAACTTACTCAAAAAAGTGTCTGACGAGTAAAGATTTTAAATTATAAAAATAAATAACTGGGAGACTTAAATTGCCTAAATTTACATTAAAAGTATTATGGTTAGATAACAATGTAGCCTTAGCTGTAGATCAGATAGTCGGTACTGGAACAAGCCCACTGACATGTTATTTTTTCTGGCCACGTAACGATGCTTGGGAACAAATAAAAGCAGAATTAGAAGCAAAACCTTGGATTTCTGAAAGAGAGCGCATAGAATTGTTAAATAAAGCAACAGAGATAATTAATTATTGGCAGGAACAGGGTAAAAAGAATTCTTTTGCAGAAGTTAAATCAAAGTTTCCAGATTTTATTTTTGCTGGTAACAGTTAATATAATTAAATTCTATTAAGATTACTTATCATCAAATTGTACAATCATAAAGCGATTTAAAAAAGTAATCTTAATTAGAATATACATTTTAATAAGTATTCTATGAAAAATGCACTTTATACTATTTCTCTCTTACTTTCGTTTGAAAGTTTAGATAAAAAAATAAGACATCACTCAGAAGCAGAAAATCCTACGGAGAGGGATTTCTGCAAGTTTCATACTTTTAGTTTATTACGAAAAGGTTCTCGTAATTCTAAAATAAGTTTTTCATTACCTAGTGACATTGAAATAATAGAAAAAAAAGATAATCTTCTTCTTAAAGCATTGTATTTGATCTCTTTTAAATCTAGATTTTGTCATGATTTCAAAAACAGGTCCGTAAGTAATTATTTCAAATTTTTTTTCTTTTTATCTCGACAAAAAAATGGTTTGGATAATCATTCTTATGACCTTTTTGAAGATGATATATATTTAGAAACGTTAGCCATAAATAATCTTTATAATATCTACCATATCGAACAAGTAAATTAAATCATTCTAAATAAGACATTGTTTAGTAAAACTAAAAAGCGCATAAAGTCTACACTTTTAAAACTATTCTCTAGTTTTTTAATTTCTTACATCATTTTTACTTCTCCCATATATTATAAAAAGACTCTCAAACTTGCGAGTGACATGCATTCAAATTCATCTCTTCGTTTTGATGATGTAAAGATAATTGAGAGACTAAATTTAAATACGAAGTTACTGGAGAAAAAAATTTATATGGATTTTTTGCATCATCAAATATTTTCTGAAAAAAAATCAGTTTCGTTCATGCAAATTACAGTTAATCAAGAAGGAAAAGTTATGGGATGTAAGCCTTATAAAATAAGATATGTTAATTATTGGTCTGCAGAACAATCTAATCAATTAATAAAAAAAACACATTTATTGACCAATTTTGATAATAAGTTAACAATTTGCAGCCTAAAATTTATTTTAGAATAATCTGTAAATCGTTAACTTATTTTACTATTCTTCTTGGGTATCTACCACTATACATTCTGTTGTTAAGATCATACTCGCTATTGATGCTGCATTCTGTAATCCGGATCTTGTTACTTTAGCAGGATCTATAATTCCTTGTTCATACATGTCGGTAATAATTCCATCAGCTGCATTATACCCTATGCTAAATTCGCTTTCTTTAATAGTTTCTATGATTATTGCGGAATTTTTTCCTGTATTTTCAATAATACGTTTCATCGGATAACTAAGCGCTTTTTCTACAATCATAGCTCCTATCAATTCATCTTCGAATAAGTTGTCTTCTGCCCAATCATATAAATCATTTGCTATATGAACAAGTGTAGCTCCTCCACCAGGGACAATACCTTCTTCAACAGCTGCTTTCGTGGCATTAATGGCATCTTCTAGACGAAGTTTTTTATCTTTCATTTCAGTTTCTGTTGCAGCTCCAACTTTTACAACAGCTACGCCACCCGCTAATTTAGCAAGCCGTTCTTGTAATTTTTCTCTTTCATAAGACGATTCACTCGCTTCCACTTGTCTTCTTATTTGTTCACATCTCGCTTTTACTTGTCTTTCATTTCCTTCTGCAATGATAGTTGTTCCCTCTTTATTAACAGTAACACGTCTTCCTTGCCCCAACATATCTATTTGCACTGTCTCTAAACTAAATCCAGCATCTTCCGATACAACTTGTCCTCCTGTAAGTATTGCTATATCTTCTAACATGGATCTACGTCTGTCGCCAAATCCAGGCGCTCTTACCGCAACAACATTTACTATCCCTCTTAATTTGTTAACAACCAAGGTTGCTAACGCTTCTTTTTCAACGTCTTCTGCGATGATTAATAAAGGTCTACTTGTTTTTGAAATTAATTCTAATACTGGAACTAACTCTTGTTGAACTAGATTAATTTTTTTGTCTGTTATTAAAATGTAAGGATTTTCCTGCATAACCTCCATTCTATCTGTATCAGTTACAAAATATGGTGATATGAATCCTTTTTCAAAGTACATACCCTCTGTCATTTCTAGTTCTGTAAAAGTAGATTGTGAAAGTCGACGTCTTCGTTGCCAAAGGATGTCTCTTTTTCCGAACCGTACGTGAGATTTTCATCTCATACGGCTCTTTGATTAATTTAGATATGATTAGACTCATCTTTTACGTGAGTCTATGCAATGAATAAGAATAAATCGGTTTTCATGTCCGTTGTATTCATTTATGTGCAGGTGTTGACATTCGTAAAGTAGAGTAATGAAGTGACGAGATTTTTTATACGATCTAATCAAATGTTATTTGGAATATGAAGTATAGCTCGTAACTATAAAACAGTTTTCAGACACGTCTATGTCACTTAGATATACTTTTCCTCCAATATGATGATTTTTCATGAAATGAAGAACTTGTTCTCATTACTCTACATGAATGGTTACTAAAAAGACGTTGTAGTGAGAGGATTCTTTCCTTTTTGGGAATTTTAGTGTATAATTTTATATATTTGCTATACCAAATTTTTAACTCGTACAATTGCGACTTCACTTGCGTCATATCACAAAACTTATGGTAATTATGCCATTTTTGTATAATTACTTTAACCTGATCAATCCGAGTTTGAATTTTATATCGTGAATTTTTTAGAATAAGTTTAATTTTAGTTCTATATGCAATCCAATGATCTTTATGGGGGTAGCTAACAAGTTTCCCCTTTTTATTAATCCCGAACCTCCATTCCAATAGATTGAACCCATCTGCAATTTTCGTTATATCTAATTTGGTTATATTTAATTCTAAACTTCTACTTTTTAAGAAATCTTTTATTCGTCCAACTAGAACATCTTCATTCTCATTTTCTTCAATAATGTAGAGTACATTATTCGCATAACGAAATCCTTTGGAAAAATAACACTTAGGTTTTAAAACCTGTTTTTGAAAGTTTTTGGATTCATTTAAGTTTTCTACTTTATGTAAAGCAAGGTTTCCTAAAAAAGGCTTTAAAGCTTTTCTTGTTACTTTCTCATTTGAATTTAATATGTTTCTATTTGAAATGCCTGTTTTTAAAATTCGAAAAATTCCAATTTTATTTTTTTGGGGAAGGACTAATTCCTTCATGAGAAGATTATGATCCATTTTATCAAAGCGTGAGTCTATTTCCATTTTTAAAATTTTTGCTTTAAAAGATGGAGATAGTTTGTTTACCCATATTGAAATAGCCTTTTGCAAATCCCATTGATTCTTTCCAGGTCTAAACTTATGGGATTCACAAGAAAAGGTCGCTTTATGAGTTGGATTTAGTGTTCTTGTCCAAACACATTTAACAATTTGATCTGCAGTTGTTAATTTTTGGAATACTTTTCTTTCTTCTTTAGGCTTAGTTGTCGGTATTTTTTGAACCGAAAAATATTTTGGCTTGTTGCATTTTTTTGAAAGATCTTCAATACATTTTATGTCGTCAATATTTTTTGGAAATATTACTTCTTTTTTATTAGCCACTTCATATGAAAGATTATGCGACATTAGTTCTTCTACTATTGTGTAACGTGTTGCGAAGATATTAATAAGTATTTTCTGCAATTTTGATACGTACTTTATGTTTTTATGTCGCATCGCCTTATAAATTTTACATTGGAGACGAAGAGTTTTAATTTTAAATTTTCTTAATGGTTGAGTTTTCCAAGTCATGTAGTTTGTGCATATATCCATATTCTTTTTTCCACAATTGATAATATTAACCTGTAGGGAATTACCCCTCATCCTACCTGCCGCTTTTCGCTAAAGATTGATTACATCCTCCACTCTTTTCAAAGAAATTAGCGGCATTTTTTTTCGTTCCAATATTGTGATTTTTTTAACTTAATCCGCTGTCTATTCGTCTACTAGTCCTTAGGGATGCATCTACTAAGGTAATTGTGATGCAAGGATATATCCAGTGATATGCAATTTTAGATTATGAATCTAACATATTAGAGTAAGACGTTTTCTTTGACTTTGAATTTATTAACCTACGATCTCTCAGTGTTTTCTATTCATAAGAACTCTGGTTAGATTGTGTTCCCAGCTTTCACTTTTAGATAATCAAATTCTTGTTTAGGCACTTTCGTATTAATCTTCCCTTAGACATCTGGATTTAACAGTCTGTATCTCACCAGTATCACAACATAGTTATAAGAATTAACAAAATTAATTTTTACCTCATCTCTTTCCAAGTAACTTATGAAAATTTTAGATAAGAACGAATCGCACTACCTTCTTCTAAAGAGATAACACCTTCTCTCCCTACTTTTTCAATTGCATCGGCAATCATTTGGCCAACTTCGATGTCGTTTCCTGCAGAAATAGTTGCAACTTGCGTAATAGATTTGGTATCTTCTACAGGTCGAGCATACTCAGCTATTTGGCTAACAACAAATTGCGTCGCCTTCTCTAAGCCTCGTTTGATTGCTATTGGATTAGCTCCTGCCGCTACATTTTTCATGCCTTGTTTGACCATAGCATGTGCTAATACGGTAGCTGTTGTCGTTCCATCTCCTGCTACATCATTAGTTTTGGCTGCAGCTTGTCTAATAAGTGCTACCCCTGTGTTTTCAATGTGATCTTCTAATTCTATTTCTTTAGCAATAGTAACTCCATCATTTACGATTTGTGGAGCTCCATATTTGGTTGAATCGATGCTATTTCTGGTTAAGAATTCCATTATGTCTCATCTTTCATAAGAACCGTACATGAAAGTTTCTTTTCATACGGCTCCCAGTGTATTAATCTTTGTTTTATAATTATTTTTTACATTTAAGTGCAGATTTTCAAACTAAAAAGTAGGATTTTAATTTCCGTAATCTTTTGAAATGAGCTAAATTTTGTTTTCTTTTATACACCGTCAGGCAATTACGCCTTTTCCTACCTGTTGTTCGTCACAAAGAGCCTGATATACTTTTGGCTTATCTTTTTGTTTCGCCAGAAAACATTAGTAACAACATTTTTCTTCGTTCCAATTACCGATTTAATGTAATGTTAGGTTCCTTCAATTCTCCTGCGTCCAGCTCAGAAGAGCACCTAAAGAGAGAATTTTTGTGCGAGCTTGTAAGACACTACCGTAACATTCAACAAATTAAAATTTGTTAGGCATATTTAAGATTCTTTTTTAGAAGGTTCAGATTTAACTTAACCATAATTACCTACCAAGAAGCAGTGTTACCGTTGTGATGGAGCCTGATTCCCCTGTGACTTCTCCGCGTAAATTTTGCTTATCAATCTTTATTGGAGCACTATTGGTATCACTTTTCTTCCTAAATGGTTGGAATTTCACCAACATCGATAATTAGTTATGCAAGATACATTTTGTATCCTTACATTTTGAATTACATCTCATGTTTTTTCAAGAACGAATCGCACTCTCTCTAATACAACGTTACGTCCTTTAGGACCCAACGTGACAGAAACAGCTTCTGCAAGAATATCCATGCCTCTTTCCAAAGCCCTTCTAGCATCTTCTTGATACAGTATTATTTTGCTCATGTTTGGGAAATTTTTTTGTATTATTTCATGTTCTAAAAATAATTTTTGTCTAAAAAAGCGTTTCGTAATTATAGTATAGAAAAGAAATAAATATTTATACTCTCGTGGACAAAACGTAAGCCAGGTAATTTTAAGAATCCGTTGGATAATGTGCCATTTTCGTTAATTTATTAACTATAAGCAATTTTTATTTTTTGAAAGAACTTTTTTTTATCGATAATGGATATAAAGTAGTTAGCTTTTCTAAAAACCTCCTAAATCAAGATCACTTTTAACTCTAAAATTTTGAAACTTTACTTAGAAAAAGTTGTCATATATTTTTTCGAAGAGAGTTAGCTAAAGAGTTCAAGTTACTAATAATCAGTTGGGGAAAGTGTAGACAGAATGAAAATAGAATACAAATCACAGCGATTTAAGCAGAGCTTATATATATGAAATAGAAGCGTTTTCTGTTAGTTTATTGACCAGTCATAATTCTAAAATTAAACGAGAACTTCATTAATTTTTATTCTTTGAAAAATAATCTTAATATTAAAATTAGATTAACTATACGGAAATAAGAAATTAGTTACTTCCTTTCTTTTTGAGAATAGTTATAGAATTCCATTTTGCATTACTTTGAAACATAATTAGACTTAAAAAAGAATTTACATATATAAAACTTAGCAGCCATGCTTTTAAACTGCATACTTTTTTTAAAATAACAAACTTACTTTTTATTGATTCTATAAATATAATTATGTTATCCTGATCTAGAAGAGATTTTGAGTGCTTGTAGCTCAGTGGACTAGAGCACGTGGCTACGAACCACGGTGTCGGGGGTTCGAATCCCTCCTTGCACAACTGATGGACTTTATTAAAAAGTTAGTTATTAGATACTTAAATATAAAGAGATACTACTTTTAAAAAACTTATGGGGAGTCGCCAAGTGGTAAGGCAGTGGACTTTGACTCCGCTATTCGTAGGTTCGAATCCTGCCTCCTCAGATTTTAAAAAAAACAGTTTAATTAGCTAAATACTCAATGGTATAATTTATAAATATTATTCACTTTTAAATTTAGAAAGAAATTAAACAATTATGGCTGTTATACAATTTATACAAGGTGTTAACGAAGATGTGATACCAGATGTTCGATTAACAAGATCGCGTGATGGAAGCACGGGAACAGCAACTTTCAGATTTGCTAATCCAAAGGTCTTAGAAGCCCAAACGACTAATAAAGGCACAATTACAGGAATGTATTTAGTAGATGAAGAAGGTCAAATAGTGACAAGAGATGTTAATGCACGTTTTGTTAATGGAAAGCCGCAAGGGATTGAAGCCGTTTACATAATGCAAAGTAAAGAAGATTGGGACAGATTTATGAGGTTTATGGAAAGATATTCAGAAGATAACGGTTTAACTTTTACAAAAGCTAGCGCGGCTTCTTAATACAGAAGTCAACATTATAGCCACTTTTCTTTAAATGTGAGTAATTTGTTTCTTATCTTGTAACTTTATTCAAATTTTGGAATAAATTTTTTACATTTAAAGATGGCTTTTTATTTTTTTTCATATATGATACTATTAATTTAGTAGGCGGTTGTAGCCAAGTGGTTAAGGCAATGGGTTGTGGTTCCGTCATTCGCGGGTTCGATTCCCGTCATCCGCCTTTATAGAGTAATATTTAGGAATTCCATATATAAATTTAGTTAATTCTGTTCTATTTTTTGTTTTTGTTTTATAAAGTAGTTGTGTTACATATTTTTCTACATTCCGTGTACTTGTATTGCACTTAAAAGCTACTTCTGTATTACTCCATCCTAATATTACCCCGGCCATTACTGTTGTTTCTCTTGGAGTTAGATGAAGGGATTGTTTTAAACAATAATGAGTTTCTATTTCTATTCTAATTTTTTTCACTCTTGCAGTGATCCTGGAAATCTCTTTAACATTCTTATGTCTCAAAAGAATATTCTCTATTGTCGCTAAAAGTTCTTCTGGGTTAAAAGGCTTTGTAACGTATGCACTGCATCCCAATCTATATCCTTGTATCCGATCTTTTGTCATTCCTTTTGCTGTTAGAAAAATAAAAGGAGTGTTACTCAGTTTAAGATTTTTTTCCAATTTTTCTAAAAAAAGATCTCTTTTATTCTTTTTCATCATAATATCTAATACATACATATCAGGAGTTATCTGATTTATTTTTTCTAAAGCCAATTTTGCAGAGTTCGCCGTCACAACACTAAAACCCTTCGAGAGTAGGTGTTCACTAAGTATTTCTAGAAATTTTTCTTCTTTATCTATAAGCATAATTAAAGATTTGGATTTTATCTTTTTTACAAAGTTAAAATATTTCAATGCCATAATTTTAAAGTTTTTTCGTTTATAATATACTCATGTTAATCTGACTGTAATTTACAGTGTTTTTTGTCTTTTTATTCATCTAAAAAATTTTATCTAATTTATTGTATGGGCAAAGTTTATGATTGGTTTGAAGAACGTTTAGAAATTCAAGCTATCGCTGACGATATTAGTAGTAAGTATGTTCCTCCTCATGTAAATTTGCGCCTTGTTGATAATTGTTAAATTAATGTGATTTCAAAATCACACTACCTGGTAGAGGTAGAAATCCGTCTGACTAACCCAAATGCAGAATAAAAACAAACAAGCTAAACCAACAATAAATATTAAGTCCCGAAAGGGTGCGGGGAACACAGCATGTTAGAAAAGGGAGATTAAAAATCGAGGTCTTCACCGATTATCGACCTCCCAAGGAAATGAATATGGGGTAAGGACATACTTCTTGAAGCCTAGCTATGTGGAGAATTGAGGTCTCATATCGTTAATAAGATCTAGCGAGGTATATTTCTTGAGGGTATCAAATATTTACTGATAATCCTGATCTACACAATAAGAAATCACACTCCTAAGAAAGGAGTTAAATAGCGGAAGGGCCCCCGATACAATTTAACAATTAACCAAGTTTGCTCGCTAAATGTTCTCCTAACATATAGGAAATAATGCGAGAAGATCCCTCAAAACGGAGGGAAGGAAATAATCAATAACAACTATGACTATACGCCCATCAAAAAGTAGGGGATAAACTAACTCATACTAATTATTAACGTACAAAATGAAAAAAACAGGTTTAGAACCTATAAAAAAAACAAAAAAAGAACAAAAACAGACTCTTGAACTAGCTAAAACTTTAGTTTTCAATTTTTCTAAACCTTTAAAAGATTTAACTAACAGAAATAAAGATATAGCTCACATCAACTACAAGATTTACCATCTTCTTACGAGACCTTACACCTTTGTTAATGCTCAAATAAACATGAAATTACATAAAGGATTTCTCACTAAAGAAATAAATCAAAACGAAACAACAAATACGTACTTTGAACAGAGTTCTGCGATAAAAATTGCAAAAGAAATAAATATCCAAAGTTACAAGTATAGTCCTGTTAAAAAAGCATGGATTCCAAAATTTGGAAAAAATAAAACAAGATTTACTGATGCCTCAACTCAAGTAGACCAAATTGTACAAGAAGCTATTAGAGGAATACTTGAATGTATATATGAACCAGAATTCAAAGCCTGGGATATACACACACAAAACTATGCCTCTAATTTTGGGTTTCGAGAAGATATGGGTTGTTGGGATGCCTTGTACAATATCAAATCAAAATCACATGGTACAACTTGGGTAATTCAAGGCGATTTTAACAACACATACAGTAGTATCGATCATATAATCTTAATATCTATCCTAAGTAGACGCATTAAAGACAAGAAGTTTTTAATCTTAATCAAAAAGCTTTTACTCTCAGGAATTATGGATGAAAATAGATACGAAGATTCTTTAATGGGTGTATCTCAAGGAGGTATATTGTCTCCATTACTTTTCAACATTTATATGTTGGAATTCGATAAATGGATATATGAATCCTTCGTAAAAGAAACAATCGAAAACAAATCACAAAACATAGAAAAGTTTTCTGCGGATCATTCTCTTACGGTTAGACAAATTTCATCGATTACTAAATCACTTAAAGAATGTAATGAAAAACTGAAAAAAAATGAGTTAACGAAAAAAATTTGTCACTCACCAATCTTTAGGACCCATCTCCCAACTTATGAATCCAATACAATTCCAAAGCATGCGTCTTTCACAAGATACGCAGATAATTGGGTCTTATTTTTAAGAGGTTCAAAAGCAGATGTTCAAAAAATAAAAAAAAAAATAGAAGACTTCTCAATTTCAAAATTGAAAATGAAATTAAGTAATGAAAAAATCCTCATAACTAGCATATTCAAGGGAATTAATTTCTTAGGATATAATTTTATTATGAGACATCCATCACAAGATAAACTTAAAAAAATAATAAAAGAAATCCCATCGGAAGATTACAGTTGTAATTTAAGAAAGACAATGAGTAAAAATCTTCTAGTTGGTATTGATGCAGGAAAAGTAAAAAAACGGTTAATAGCAGAGCATTATGCTAGGTTAAAAGACGGTAAAATATTTCCTACTCACAATCCCATATTAGCAAAGTTACATCCATTTGAAATTGTATTACATTATCGAATAGTCCACATTGGAACAATAAGTCATTATAGAAACTGCAACACAGAACAACGGTTAGAACTTTTATCCTACATCTTGAAATACTCATGTGCGATGACAATCGCTTCGAGGGAAAAGTCAAGTATCAATAAAGTATTTCACAAATACGGTATCACACTAAAGGTACAAAATCCCACACAGGAAAGTAATACATTTACTGAGTTCCCAACTTTAAGTAGATTACGGAAAGAAGGAAAGATCTATTATAAAAAATATGACGTAATAACTAAAGATCTTTTTTAAATTGTAAAGTTCTTAAGAATTAAATTCAAAGTATATACGGGATGCTGGTTCTATTGTTCTGCAAAAAATGTACAATTGCATGACATAAATAGCTACAGATCAAAAATGAAAAATTCAAATCTTTTACTTTATGCGGACTAGAATAAAGGTTTTTTTAGAAACCAAATACCATGATGGTTTAAATGTTATACAGAGGTAACTAATGGTAGATACTCTAATCCAAAAAGTTTTATGAGATTCTATGATGAATGTCTAGCAAGATTACAAAAAACAATAAAATCTAGGTAAAATTAATGTTCATGCTTATGTTTAACTTAGATGGTTTTACAACAAAACAATCTAAGAAGGTAACTCATCTTACACAAGCTCTCAAGAAGTCCCTTAAAGAGAATGTAAAGATAGAAAAAAATGAAGTTTCTAAAACTCTTAATACAGAAGTTCCTAAATTAAGATCTAATATAATTATTCTAAAAAATACGGATAATGATACTGAAAACATTTTATCTATAGATTTTCAACGAATGCTTTTATTAGAAAAAGATAAATTTCATACTTCTCGGTCAAATAAGTTGCCTGAATTTACTACAAAAAAAATAATCTTTGCATTAGAAAACGAATATAATTTAAAAATTAAAAATACGGACATTGGAATAAACACTGAGCAGGTTAAAACAATCTTAGCAGTACATTTTCAACAAGGAGCTACATCTAGAAGTTGCGATGGAAATACTTCTATAAACATTTTTAATCAAGATTACAATCTTACAACAATCCGAAAAGTTCTGAAACAAACTGGAAACAAAAACTCCGAACGTAAATTAGCTAGATCACTAGCAACTTACATTCACTCGGTTTGTGAAATTCTAGAAATACCAGGAAACCTTTACAATAAAATTTCAAGGTTAGATCCGGAAGGAACATTTACTACATCTGAACAAGCTTGGTTGTCAGATTTTCAAGCAGATAATAAAGATTGTCCGCCCAAACTTAGAGATCTCATAAATAAGTCGTTTATGAAAACTTTTTTAAAAGGAAAAAAATAAAAAACAACAAACGCATAAAACAGGTAAATAAGATTCCTACAATTTATTCATTACAAAAGAACAAAACATATTTTATTTGTACGCAAATCATTTCTGGAGAGCCGTATGCGGTGAAAATCGCACGTATGGTTCGGGAAGAGGCAGTTTCGAGTAATCCTGGCTGTCGACTTTCATATTTTTTATTGTATTGGTGGTATCACATTTACTTGTTTTATCATACAAGTTGCAACTGGTTTTGCTATGACTTTTTATTATAGACCTACTGTAGCAGAAGCCTTCGCGTCAGTTGAATATCTCATGACAGAAGTCAATTATGGTTGGTTATTTAGATCAATGCATCGTTGGTCAGCCAGTATGATGGTGTTAATGATGATTTTACATATTTTCCGCGTGTATTTAACTGGTGGATTTAAAAAGCCTCGTGAATTAACTTGGGTAACAGGAGTAACATTATCTGTTGTAACTGTATCTTTTGGAGTGACAGGATACTCGCTTCCATGGGATCAAGTAGGATATTGGGCTTGTAAAATTGTAACAGGTGTACCAGAAGCTATTCCCGTTGTCGGATCTTTACTAGTAGAATTACTTAGAGGTAGCGTTAGTGTAGGACAAGCTACATTAACTAGATTTTACAGTGCTCACACTTTCGTACTTCCTGTTGCTGCTGCTGTTTTAATGCTTATTCACTTTTTAATGATCCGTAAGCAGGGAATATCAGGTCCTTTATAACATAAACAAAATCTATAAAAGAGAGTCAAAAAAATGTCTGTATTAAAAAAACCGGATCTAACAGATCCTAAATTAAGAGCTAAGCTTGCGAAAGGTATGGGGCACAATTATTATGGTGAAATGCGAACAGTAAGCTAATATAAAAGAGAGGGTGCGTTTTAGCTTTAAGAAAGCTAACAGTTTGGATTAATTAACTGTAAGACTAACGACTAACCTTAATGAGAAACCAGAAGGGAACAATAGCATGTCGAAAAAGGGGTTGAGATTTAAACGGACACAAATTAAGAATACTTCCCAAAGTCAAAGATATCGGGTTAAAGCTATACTGCTTAAAAGATAAGAGTATGCCGGTCTTTAATAACCGAATGACATCTCCGTAATCAGTCATGGGAAAGATTCAACAAGTTAGGTTCACCATTTAGTTGAAAATCCATTTTTCCGCGAAGATCTTAATTGATATAAAACTCTGAAAGTCTGACCCGCAATGTCTATCCCGCATATATTAGAAACTGTAATATTCACTAAAAGTGAAAAACTTATGTGAAAAGAGCCTTCATCTAAGAAGGTAGGTTATCAAGAGCCTATTTAATTGTAAGGTTTTATCCCGGAGGGGGGCTAATTGAGGAAACTGAATAGATTAATAGCTATCAATCAACTGAGTAAAAAAGAACCTACGTGGATACATGACAATATCTTTAGAATACTACGAAATGAAGATTTATGGATTTTGGCTTATGAAAACTTAAAAAGAAATAAAGGCTCTTCTGTATCAAGTATCGAGACAAACTATATGATGGAGTTTGTATCCTTAAAAGGCTTAGACAGATTAAAATTAAAGGTTTGTTCGGAAGACTACATTTTTGAACGAGTAGATATTACTCAAATACCTAGATCAGATAATCGTACGCAATCTACGGGTTTATCCATCATTAATGATAAAATAGTGCAAGAAGTCATTCGATTAATTTTGGAAGCTATATATGAACCCCTTTTTTTACCTTTTAATTTTGGCTTTAGGAGAGGAGGATGTCATGAAGCATTAAAACACGTTGAAAATAATTTTAAATGGGTAACGTGGGTAATTGAAAAAGACACTGAACAAGATTTTGCAATCATTGACCACTATGTTTTAGTTAAATGTTTATCAGAAAGAATAAAAGATCAGCGTTTTATAAGTCTTATCTGGAAGTTACTTCGAAGTGGAGTTTTTGAATATGATAAACAATGTCGTTCAGATTTTGGTATTCCACAAGGTGCTCCTATAACTTTAATCTTGTCTAATATATACTATCATGAATTTGATGAACATATTAACAAAGCTATTCTTAATCTTTCTAGTATATGTGACTCAAAAAAGGGACATCATGAGCATCAAATCTTGGAGCATAAAATGGCAAAGATTTATGAAAAAGTGAGCAAAACTTTTAAAGATAATCTTATAAAGACACTTTTAATGAAAGAAGTAAAAAATGTATTCTTAGAAAGAAGTAAAAGACTCCACCTTTTAGATTCCACTGCGCGTATAGAATATGTTAGATACGCAAATGATTGGATGATCGGCATATCTGGAGAAAAAGCGTTAGCGGAACAAATAAAGATTGACATAACTTATTTTATTAAAAGAAATTTGAAACAGCAAGTTCATTTTATTAAAACTAAACTTACAAATATTAGGGAAAGAAACGCTTATTTTTTAGGATATGATATTTTTCTTCCTAAAAAAGGGAATCTGTTATCTCATGCAGAAACGAGAGTACATAGAATCCGACGTATAGATCCCATTTTGTGCATGGATGTGTCAGTAAAAAATCTTATTAAGAAATACACTGAAAAAGGATACTTTCTTTTAACGAAAGAAGGTGTCCGACCAATAAGTCGCGGCTTATATGTAAGTTTCCAAGACCATATAATTGTATCTCATTATCGAAGTATGATTTTACGATTATTAAACCATTATTCTGGTTGTACTAGGCCAGGAAGGATACAATATATACAATATTTATTGCAAATGTCATGTGCTATGACTTTAGGCCATCGTCATAGAGTATCTTCGAGTAAGGTTTTCCATAAATATGGCAAGAACTTAAGCGTTAAAGTTGAAAATACAACAAGCATAATAGACATGAGATTAAAAACACAGTTGTTCTTTTCTGATAAAATGTGGAAAATTAGAAGTATTTGTACATCGTTAGATAGGGAAGTTAATAATATTGTTTCATGCTCTACTATAGGTTTAATTTGTTTGATATGCGACTCCGTGGGAGAGATAAAAATGTATCATGTGAAACATACCCGCAAGAAAAGGTTAAGAGATTTTGGAATTCATGAACGAATAGCGTTATTTAATCGTAAGCAAGTACCTTTATGTGGATGTTGTTATAAACGGATCACTTGGGGGTTCAAAAGCTGTCTTTTAAAACGTTTTTAGAACTCATGAACAAAGTCTACCATGATTAATTTAGAATTGAGTGTAATTAGAGAGCCGTATGCAGTTAATAGTTGCACGTACGGTTCGGGAACGGGTTTTTTTTTCCTTAAAAGAAAGAGAGCATCTAGTTTCATCCTGCTTGGCCTAATGATTTACTTTACATGTTTCCTGTAGTAATTTTGGGAACATTAGCGTGTTTGGTCGGGATTTCGGTTTTATCACCGTCTCCATTGGGGGAGAAAGCGGATCCATTTGCGACTCCTTTAGAAATTCTACCAGAATGGTATTTCTTTCCAACTTTCAATCTTTTAAGAGTGATTCCTAATAAACTATTAGGTGTATTATCTATGGCATCTGTACCAGCTGGTTTGATTACAGTACCATTTATAGAAAGTATAAATAAGTTTCAAAATCCATTTCGTCGTCCAGTCGCTATGACGATTTTCTTATTTAGTGTAGTTTTGGCTATCTGGCTTGGAATTGGAGCAACTATGCCTATCAATCAAGCTTTAACTTTAGGGATCTTATAATATAAAGAACTTTAATGTGTAACCCGAGGAAAGAATAAAGCGTGGAAAAAGTACGATATACACTTTTTCCTCGGGTTATTTAAAACTCAGATTTTTATTTCAGGCTTACTTTTGCACCAGCCGCTTCTAGTTCTTTTTTAGCAGCTTCAGCGTCTTCTTTCGATGCACCTTCTTTTATACTTTTAGGAGCGGATTCCACTAGATCTTTCGCTTCTTTTAAGCCTAAACCAGTGATACCTCTAACGACTTTTAATATAGCAATCTTTTTATCAGCGGGTACTTCTTCTAAAACTAAATCAAATTCTGTCTTTTCTTCAACTTCTGCGGTCATAGCTGGACCAGTTGCCATCATCATTCCTCCTCCGCCACCAGAAGATGCGCTAACATCAAAGGTATCTTCGATGGATTTTACCAATTCAGCTGCTTCTAATAAAGTTAATGATTTTAACTGTTCTATGATTTCTTCTACTTTACTTGCCATAATTACCTTATTATATTTTACTTAAGAATCGAGTGAGTGTTTTAACCAAGATAGGGTTATTTATTCCGAGAATACCTTTTCTCTAAAATTACTTATATCTAACTGAATTGAAGGTCCCATTGTACTACAAATGTAGAAACTTTTCCAATAACGACCCTTTACTCCAGAAGGTCGATTTTTGTCAATGGATTCTTGCAAGCTTTCCAAGTTAGATAAAAGATCTTCTACAGAAAAACTTGTTTTTCCGAAAGCTATATGCACGATGCCACTTTTATCTGCTCTGTATTCTAGTTTGCCTTTTTTAAATTCTTCTATAGCTCCTTTTACATCTGTCGTAACTGTCCCCGACTTGGGAGATGGCATTAAGCCTCTCGGCCCCAAAATTTTACCCAATTTAGCAATAGAAGGCATCATATCTGGAGTCGCTATCAAAATATCAAAGTCTAACATCCCTTTCATTATATTTTGAATCAGGTCTCCAGACCCGGCTACGTCTGCACCATATGCTATTGCTTCTGTTTGTTTTTCACCTTCTGCAACAACTGCAATTCTTACATCTTTACCGGTTCCTTTAGGTAACACTAATGTAGTTCTTAGTTGTTGATCTGCGTATTTTGTATCTAACTTTAAACTGATATGTGCTTCTGCACTTTCTATAAATTTGGCTGTTGCCATTTCCTTCAAAAGTTTTAAAGCCTCTAGACTTCTATATTCTTTTTTTTCTACTTTTGTCTGTATGCTTTTTGTTCGTTTAGATAGTTTTGCCATTTTTTTTTATTCCTTATTTTTATTTATCTTCAGTGAGAGTTAATCCGTAACCGTTACTCCCATGTTTTTTGCTGTACCTCCAATGATTTTCATAGCTGCCTCAACATTGCGTGTATTTAAATCTGGTAATTTTGTTTCTGCAATTTCTTTCAGTTGTGCCTTTGTTATACTACCTACTTTTGTCGTTTTAGGGTTACCAGATCCTTTTGGAATACCTGCTGCCTTCACAATTAATCTCGATGCTGGGGACGTTTTTAAAATAAATGTATAACTTTTATCTTCATAAACTGTAATTTCTACAGGAATAATTAATCCTATTTTGTCAGAAGTTCTAGCGTTGTACTCTTTGCAAAACATTACAATATTTACTCCACGTTGTCCTAGAGCTGGTCCGATAGGCGGGGCTGGAGTCGCTTTACCTGCTTCAATAGCTAATTTTATCAGAGCTACTACTTTTTTAGCCATATATTTTTTATCTTTTTTTTATAATTAAGGAAATTTATAAATTGATTTCTTCCTTCTTAGATGCATTATAGACTAGGTTTTGTCAGATACAAGGAAATCTTATTTTTCTTTAATAAAATGAAAAACACTTGTACACGCCCTGAAGGACTTGAACCTTCGACATCAGGTTTTGGAGACCTGCGTTCTACCAACTGAACTAAAAGCGCTTATAACTCAATTATACATCACTTTTTAGCAAATAGTCAACTTTATTTTTTATGAAATTATTTTTATATAATTGCTTTTAACCCAGATGAACATTCGTTTTTTTAATGAACAAATAATATTTTTTATCCGCTTTATATGATTATATTTTTGTAAAAAAATATTGGAATAATTCATTTTTTGCTACTATATTCAAATATAAAAATTATAATTTTCTATAAATTTAGTAATTTGTACATTTAATGGCAAACTCGTTCAAAAATGCAAATAGCATATTCCTTCCACATAACTTATTAGCTGAGAAAAATATCCTCGCAGAGCTTTTGTTAAATAAAGTAAAAAGCGATCTTATTTTTACACGTTTAACTTCGGAAATGTTTTATTTAAAAGAACATCAAATCATCTATAGTATTGGTCACTCTTTACATATAGAATGCATAGAAATTAATATTAATACAGTATCGGACCGTCTTGGTAACGAAAAAATTTTGAATGATACTGATAATATCTCTTTTTTATTGGATATTATTAATTTTATCGTCCCATTTGGAGACCTCGAAAGTTATATAGTTTTAATAATTGATAAATATTTGAGAAGACAGTTATCCTTTACATTAATTTCTATTTCAGAGCTTGCTTTGAATTCGTCTGTCTCACTTGAAAATTTGTTTGATGAAACAGAAAGACGTTTGTTAGACGTCACACAAAAAAAACCTAATTTAGGATTAGTGCCAGCTTCTGAAGTCTTACTTGAATCTTTTATAGATTTAGAACAAAGAGCTGAAAAAGGAGGTTTTTTAGGTACTCCTTCTGGTTTTTTCGATCTAGACAATATTACACAAGGATTACAGAAGTCAGACTTAGTTATTATCGCTGGTCGTCCTTCTATGGGAAAAACTGCTTTCGCATTAAATATCTCTCGTAATGTTGCAGAACTACAATCTCACCCAATTACTATTTTTAGTCTGGAGATGTCTCGTCAGCAAATAGTATATAGATTTCTTTCCAATGAATCACAAGTAATCAATTCTAAATTGCGTTCTGGCAGCATTAATACGGCAGAATGGCAATCTGTAAACCAAGCGATTAACATCTTATCGGGATTTAAAATTTACTTAGATGATAGTCCCAATATTTCTGTAAGAGAAATCAAATCGAAGTTAGAAAGGTTGAAATCAAAAAATAAAGATATTGGTTTAGTTGTTATTGATTATTTACAACTTTTAAATGATGTTGATAGTAAAGATAGCAGAGTTAACGAATTATCTAAAATAACTCGTAATTTAAAAATATTAGCGAGACAGATCAATGCGCCTGTCGTGGTATTATCTCAATTAAGTAGAAATGTTGAATCACGTACTAATAAACGACCTATATTGTCAGATTTAAGAGAAAGCGGTTGCGTATCTCCTTATTCAAGAATCTATTTGGGTAAATTCAATAGAGAGACTTTTATTTCTAATCTGTCATCTATTCAATATGATAATATTCTTAGTTTTAGTATTTTAGATCTATTTTCAAAAAATACCTTCAAAAAAAGGCTTTTTACCACTGGAATAAAAAATGTTTATGAAGTATGTTTATATCAAAAAATAAAATTAAATCTGACTTCTAATCACAAAATTTTAACAAACGTTGGTTGGATGAAGCTTTTCAAATTTTTTTCATTTCATCTTGTATGTGTACTTGACAGAAAAAACTTTCTTAAGTTTCCTATTCTTCATTGTCAACAGTCTAAACGCAGAAATCCTGACTCTTTCTTAATTGGCTTTCTTTATTTCTGCATTGTAAAACAAAGTCAGGTTTATGATCTTTGGGTTCCCACATTCGGAAACTTTGTTGTTAATAATTGTGTGTTACATAATTCTATCGAACAAGATGCAGATGTAGTCCTGATGTTGTATAGAGAAGATTATTATGATCCAATGAAGACGATGACTAGCGTTGCTGATGTTATTATCGCAAAACATCGAAACGGACCTATAGGCACAATACATTTATCTTTTGACTCAAATAGCGCTTCTTTTGGTAATCTAATACTTTAATATATTAAAAAATAATTGCCAGGAAGCAGGTTTGAACTGCTGACACGTGGATTTTCAATCCACTGCTCTACCAACTGAGCTATCCCGGCTACTAGTAAATACTAATATATTTTTCTTTCTTTTGACAAGCTTTTCTTTTTTAAAAAGATCTCGCTTCGATGTTAACAACTTTAGTTAACAGCGAAGCGAGATCTTTATCTTATAGCAAGCTCTAATTTTTCTCCGAGTAAAACTTGAACTTTTCCTTCGTCATCCACATCAACGACAGCAGTATCACCTTCCTTAATTTTCTCAGACAAAAACTCTTCAGACAGTGTATCTTCTAGTAGTCTCATTACAGCTCTTCGTAAAGGTCTGGCTCCGTACATTGGATTAAAACCTTCATCAATCAAATGGGATTTGAATCTAGCAGTAACTTCTAACTGGATCCCTTTTTCAGAAATCCTTGTGAATATCTCTTTCAGCATAATCTCTGCGATTTGACCAACTTCATCTTTAGTTAATTGTCTGAACACAATAATTTCATCTAATCTATTTAGAAATTCTGGACGGAAGTATTGTTTTAATTCTTCATTTACAAGTGTCTTAATTCTGCTATAGTTTGAATCTACTTGATCGCCGGATAACTCAAAACCTAATCCTCCCCCACCTTTTTCAATAACTTTTGATCCTACGTTGGAAGTTAGTATCAACAATGTGTTCTTGAAGTCCACTGTCCGACCTTTTGAATCGGTTAATCTACCATCTTCTAAAATTTGTAGTAAAAGATTAAAAACGTCGGGATGTCCTTTTTCAATTTCATCAAATAAAACTACAGTGTAAGGTCTTCTTCGCACTGCTTCTGTTAGCTGTCCTCCTTCATTATATCCAACATATCCGGGCGGCGATCCTATTAATTTAGAAACAGTATGTCTTTCCATATACTCAGACATATCTAATCGTACCATGGAATCTTCCGAACCAAAGAAATATGATGCAAGAGCTTTCGTTAATTCTGTTTTACCAACACCTGTTGGTCCTGAAAAAATAAAGCTCGCTATCGGTCTGCTTGGATTCTTTAATCCTACTCTGGCTCTTCGTATAGCTTTAGATACAGCTACAACCGCTTCGTCTTGCCCGATTATACGCCCATGTAATGTGTCTTCCATCTGTAATAGTTTTTCCGACTCACTACGAGTCATTTTATTAACAGGTATCCCAGTCCAAGCTGCCACGATTTGTGCTATGTCTTCTTCTGTAACAACAGATACTTCTTTATTGGAATCTTCTTCTCCTTTTTTACTCTGCGCTATAGCCGTTATTTGTGCTTTTATTTCCATTTCTCTATCTCTCAGCTGGCCGGCAGTTTCAAAATCTTGTCCTCTAACAGATTCATCTTTTTGTCTTAGTATTTCTCTTAATTCTTTATCCAATTCTTTTGCAGCTTCTGGTAATTGCGCATTCATTAACCTAACTCTTGATCCAGCTTCATCTATCAAATCAATAGCTTTATCTGGTAGGAATCTGTCTGCAATATATTGGTCAGCAAATTTTGCAGCAGCCGTGAGAGCTTCATCTGAAATTATTAGTTTGTGGTGCTTTTCATATCTATCTCTAAGTCCATATAAAATTTCAATAGTTTCTTCTACACTAGGTTCTCCAACCATAACTGGTTGAAAACGTCTTTCTAAGGCGGCATCTTTTTCAATGTGCTTTCTATATTCTTCCAAAGTTGTTGCTCCTATACACTGCATTTCTCCTCGCGCTAATGCCGGTTTTAAAATATTAGCTGCATCAATTGCGCCTTCTGCTGCTCCTGCTCCTATTAATGTATGAACTTCATCTATTATTAAAATTACATTATTTGCAGTTCGAACTTCTTCAATAATCTTTTTCAATCGTTCTTCAAATTCCCCTCTGTATTTTGTTCCAGCTACTAATAGACCGATATCTAGTGTTACAACTCTTTTATCTTCTAAAATATCTGGTACATCTCTATTTATGATTCTTTGTGCTAAACCTTCCGCTATAGCAGTCTTACCAACCCCAGGTTCTCCTATCAAGATTGGGTTATTTTTTGTTCTACGTCCTAATATTTGTATAACTCTTTCGATTTCTTTTGATCTTCCTATAACAGGATCCAACTTACCTTCAGCAGCTTTTTGTGTCAGATTACTTCCAAATTCTTCGAGAGTAGGTGTTCTACCTTTATTAGGACCTCCACCGGAAGTAACTTCTGCTGTATCTCCTAATAGTCTTATTACTTGAGCTCTTACCTTAGTTAGGTCCAATGCTAAATTTTCAAGAACTCTTGCAGCAACTCCTTCACCCTCTCTAATCAAGCCTAGTAAAAGATGTTCTGTGCCAATGTAATTATGCCCTAACTGCCTTGCTTCTTCTAAAGATAACTCTAAAACTCTTTTGGCTCTAGGGGTGAAGGGAATTTCAACGGCAACGAAGCCGGAACCTCGACCAATGATTTTCTCAACTTCAACTCGTGCATCTTTTAAATTAACACCCATAGATTTTAAAACCTTAGATCCAATGCCAGTTCCTTCACCTATCAATCCTAATAGTATTTGTTCTGTTCCTACAAAGTTGTGACCGAGTCTTCTAGCTTCTTCTTGTGCTAGCATGATAACTTTGATAGCTTTTTCAGTAAAACGTTCGAACATTTATAACTTAAATATATAACGTTACCTTCGATAAAATTATGTTAATTCTTGTTAATAGTTTCAATAAGTTACTTAATTAAAATTACTAAATATATTAAAAATATTTACTATTTTTTCTTATATAGAATGTAGTTTATTTAGTCTTAAATATATTTTATGTAATTAAGACTTTTTGTTTTTAGCTAAAGAATCATTCGGAGAGATTAAATATGGATTTAAAAAGTTCTTTAGATTTAACATGTATTAAAAATTTAGAAAGTAATCATCTCAATTCTAATGTGCCAGAAATTCGTGTTGGAGATACTTTAAAAATAGGCGTGTCAATTACTGAAGGCAACAAGGAAAGAATTCAGTTTGCAGAAGGAGTCATTATCGCAAAAAGTAACAGTGGAACTAGTGCAACTATTACTTTAAGAAGAATTGTACAAGGAATCGGAGTTGAAAGAGTGTATTTACTGAATTCTCCGAAATTAAAAAGTTTTGAAGTCTTAAGACATTCAAAAATCCGAAGATCTAAACTTTATTATTTACGTTCAAGGTTTGGTAAAGCAACTCGTTTAAAACAGAGTTTTAAATAAATCACCGAATCATAAAATTCGGCATGGTAGTTTTTTGGAAAAAAAATTATCATGTACTTATTTAACATGGTTCAGCAGAAATGTATCTGATTTATCTTCCAATTTACCTTGTGTTTTTATTAACCATGTGATAAATTTAGTTATACAGTTGAGTCTAAAATTTAACTATGTATATGGGTCGATGCCCGAGTGGTTAAAGGGGGCGGACTGTAAATCCGCTGGTTACGCCTACGTTGGTTCAAATCCAACTCGGCCCATAAAAATAAAAATCAAGATGGAAAGGCTCTGAATTTTAAAGAGATTCAGAGCCTTTCCATCTTGATTTTTTATATCGTTACAATCCTAACATCTGTGCATTACTTTTGCCAGGAGCTACCATCGGATAACAATTTTCATCTGGCACTACTTGAATATTGACTACTACGGGTCCATTATAATCTAAAACTTCTTTAATGGAATCTTTTAGTTCTTCACGGGTTTTAATGGATATCCCTTTAATACCGTATGCTTCTGCCACTTTAACAAAGTTAGGAGCTCCTTTTTCCATGTTGGAGTGAGCGTAACGTTCACCATAAAATGCTTGCTGCCATTGTCTTACCATTCCTTGCCAATGATTATTCATGATCATGATCTTAATTGGTAATCCATATTGTGCAATGGTTCCCAGTTCTTGTATGTTCATTTGAAAACTAGCATCTCCCGATATACATATGACTTGAGAAGCTGGATGGGCTATTTGCGCTCCTATTGCAGCTGGTAACCCATATCCCATGGTTCCTAGACCTGCACTTGTAATCCATTTTCTTTGGCTTGTTTTAATAAATTGGGCTGCCCACATTTGATGTTGTCCCACATCGGTTGTAAAGTAGGCATTGGTAGCTTGGTTACTTATTTCTGTTATAACTTCTTGTGGTGACAAATTTTGGGCATTTTTAGGTACTAACAAAGGGTATTCTGTACGCCATCTACTAAGCCTGTTTCTCCATG
>Ga0307489_10000289_pt1 | contig 29212 bp, 18 predicted proteins | sample SB12metaG_FD_202247 | JGI IMG/M metagenome (GOLD analysis project Ga0307489, IMG submission 202247) | Sea-ice brine microbial communities from Beaufort Sea near Barrow, Alaska, United States - SB 1.2 | ecosystem: Environmental > Aquatic > Marine > Coastal | place: USA: Alaska | collected... | reverse complement strand
ACTACGAAATTGGAAGCAAATCTCTAAAAATTATCTAAGTTCGGATTGTAGACTGGAACTCGTCTACATGAAGTCGGAATCGTTAGTAATCGTAAATCATGACGTTACGGTGAATGACCTATCAAACTTTGCACACACCGCCCATCACGCCCGGAGAGTTGTGACGGCTGGAAACTTTGTCTTGGTCTAGAGGGGTAGCTCTGCGCCCGTAATTAGCGTTAAAACTAATTATGGGACAGGTTCCTTAAGGTTTTTCGACGAGGCGGAGCACCTTTGTTTTGGGAAATGCGGAGGCCGCCGATCTTGATTTACTTTCTGTGAATTCCGGGCTAAAGCTGCATCGTGCAATTTAGCTTCGGGGGGCTGCCCACGCCAGTTGAACCGAAAGAGTGCCCCAACGGGTTATAACGTCTTCGCACCGCTTCTGCGAATGTAAAGGCGGATACTTAGTGTAGCTTAACCCAGCGCTCATCATGCACTTTCCAACGGATGAGGTCGCGTAGCTATCAAGTAGCTATGTAAATAGCCTCAACCTTTGGTTAGGGCGCTGTTCTCTAATATCTAGGCTTTTGGTGAGTCAGAGACGATATGATAATTTGGGCGAAGTTGACACAAGGTAATGGTAGGGGAACCTGTTGTTGGATTACACATAACTTAAGCAAACTAAGATTGTAGGCTATTACAAAATAGCTTATTAACAAAATATTAACGTTACGAAATACCACCGCTACACGAGTAAGGATCGTCGCATTAAGTGGATACCTTGATATTGGGCTAGGTAAGGTGTGGAAGCCTCTTTAATAGCTTTAAGTACCGGCACTACTGGGATCAGCTAGTAAAATTTAACTAATAAAAGTGAAGTGAAATATCTCATTAACTTTACATAACAAAAATCAACTGAGAATTTGAAAGTAGCGATGAGCGAAATTTAACAAACCCAGGTCTAGAAATATCAGGGCAAATATCCTTGAAAAGTTAACCATAGGGGTGCCAGTCCCGTTAGTCCCTGACAGCAGAATAAAGGGGTATAGTTTAATGGTAGAACAACGGTCTTCAAAACCGTCTGCGTGGGTTCGATTCCTGCTATCCTTGCGTATAACAATGATAAATACAAACCTTTCTAATAAAGCTACGGCATCACAACACGAAACTAAATCAACTCCTTTTTCAGAAGGATCGTGAAGATACAATCTCCCCAAACAGCGTAAACCTAGTTTCCTGCACCCAAATAGGACTGTCCGCCAATTTGACCACTCTCGCCACCTACGCCTTGCTCTCAACCTTAGTGTGACTAAACCGCTAATTCCCAAGCACTCACCCGCTAACCCTTTAGCCAAGCGGAGACTTAAAAAAACCCGTATTATTCAACGCTCACCCTTCTTCAGGAGGCATAGGTTCTGACGGAAACCCGTTAAGACGTTCCAAGCCTCCTATTTTCATAAGAGATTAGGGCAACCCCGCATGCTATTAAAAAGACAGTCCTACCGTAATGCGAACCCGGGATCCGAAACGACGCTGTTTTTTAGAATGTTTCCGGAACGGAGCCAACCGGCTCCTCGTGCTATTACGCACTTTGGATTAGAGAACTCTCTCTTTTGGTTTTATGGGGTTCATATAACGCAGTTCAGCTCCGAGTCATGGGCTTTCCACGACCTCTTCTCTAGTGCAAGCTCTCTATACTTTCCCATTGGTAAGGCCCCAACCAGGGACGTACGCTCATTTAAGAGAAACGTCTTCCCCGACCGCGGTTTACCCGTTATCAATTACGAAAACCCAGTCGTAGCGGGTGTCACTACATTCCAAAGCTACAAGGTTCGTGACTCAGCACCGACCTACTATACGTTATGACTCACATCTATTTCGCAAGCTCACAATTCTGACACAGCGTTCTTTCTAAGTGGTTCTCTAACTTCCCGACATGGCGCCCCCCTACAGACACGACCGGGTCCCTGGATAATCCATGCCAGAAGAACAAACTGGCTCCGATACAAAAGCATTCTACTACGTCACAATATAATTTTGAAAAAAACATTTCGGAGAATTTTCTCCTTCTACTTTTATAAGGTGCCTTCCTCCCTTGCACCGGGAGGTGAAAGTAAGCGCTTCATACCGGAACTTCCATCTGCCCTAAGGGGTTCATCCTGGTCAGAGTCCTCAAAGGTTGTTTACTCGGCAGTTGCCGATTTATGGCAAAATGAAACTGCCCATGAGCTTTCGCGTGCAACACCGAACCGCATTCCCAACGTGTTCCATTCGTCTAGGGTTGATAACCCGCAAAACTCCCCCTCTGAACGCAGATCGAATTCCGCTGTTTTCTCCAGCGTTCTTTTGAATAAGTTAACACACCGACATTTTAAAAACACGTTCTACTCTAAACACGTCCCCTTTACGGCGACCCCGTTTTTACCAGAGACTAACTCACTCGCCTATTATGCCCGTAAGCGCCTAACCTCACCGTTGAGCAATCTCTCGGCTTCGCTAAACTTACCCAACTCCAAACGGTACGAAACCGTCTTTAAGGCTAGTCAAACCGTAAAGAAGCGATCCGAATGTGATTACTCGGGCGCTACGTCCTCTGTACACAGAATACACTCTTTTGATACTAAAACGTCAACTCTCTCGGAAGTTATTAGTCCATTGGAAGAAGCCATTCAGGGCCATATGGTAATATCAACCCCCTACACCTTAGCTCCTAGAGTAAGTATGAAACTGCGCCGAACCATTAGACGTAGGCTAAGAGTCCTAAAATCCCGCGCTCGGTGAAAGCTGAGACGGTACCATCGGAGAACTCGATTCTTAACTCGAATACGCTTAAGACTCCGAAGAGCAACACCTTGGCGACTAAGGGCGTCTAAAGCCCGTAGACCCCTGTGAAGACGCTCGCAAAGGTTTCTGCACACCACTTTAAACTTGTCTAAAAGGCCCTCTAAGCCTAAAAACTATAGGAATAGGAACCAAAAAACTAGGAACCATAAGATTTTCAACCAAACTTACCGTTCAACGGTAAAACAATTTAACTCCCAGTATTCCAGATCCTACAGGCCGGTAATCTGTTCATTAGTCCTAAACGAAATCTTAGGTAAGGACACTTCCTCTTATAGAAGTCTGGGTATGACTATAGAAGCCGGAAGTGTTGCACCTTCTACTCCCACCCAGTCCAATAGATCCACGCTACTTGCTTCTCTCGGTTCTCATATACCCACCTTAATAGCAGTATGAGCCTCACCAATACTACTCAAATATGCATTCCTAAGCCCCTCATTCGGAGAAAAAAACTCGCGCCTATTTGAAAACAACCACCTTTCGAATTCTATAGTAGGCGCGTTTACCCGCAGATTGCAGAATCAACTCAGTGCGTATTTTTTTGGGACACAGTCTAAGAATCTTAGAAAGCTTAATATCTGGAACGTTCAATGTGCTAATTACGTACTCCGTAAGCGCCTCTTACGTGTGAGCTCCAACAGTCTGTTCTTACCGCAAGTCACAATGTGGTACTATCGAACACTGGTTCGTTTCGTTGAAAATTGTACTGGGCGTCGTGTCGCTCTTCACTTCGGGCCATTTGCCGAAGGCGCTTTAACATTTGAGGACCGCGCACAGGTTAGTATATGATCCGGCCGTGTAATGGGATTCCAAAAGATGCTCGGGCACAAAATCTTTGCCCAAGAAGCTTTAATGCTCATAACTGTCTCTGTAAGACTCAAAGATCCAACTTTCCTCGCCAATTGAATCAGAGGAATGCTTAAAAGGCTAAGCTTCTGAAAGTACAGGCTGATCTTTCGGTACCTAAAGTACGTAATTCGCCACCTCTTTAAATCTAACTTCGACCATTTTCAGTTTAAAGGTTTCAAGCTGCGTCTTAAGGGGAAAATTAGTGTGGCCGGTAACGCCCGTACCCGTACTCTTTCCCTACGCGTGGGTGATACAAGTCACTCTAAAATGGACAACCGCGTAGCCTACGATCTGAGTTATGTCGAAACTTTCACAGGAGTACTGGGATTTAAGCTCTGGTTCTTTTACTAGAATACTAAGCAGGCAAACTATGCCCAGTTATTACCTAAACTATTAAAAAGCGCGGACCCCTAACTTAGTAGTAACCCGTGTGATGGAATTGGTAGACATGCGTGGCTTAAAACCACGTCCTTCAAAGGGTCCTGGTTCGATTCCAGGCATGGGTAAGTGTGTGAAATCACTATTCTTTATGAACTTATAGCTTCATCAGACCCTGTCTCCGGCACTCCCGCTACTTATATTTTTGTTACTGCTTATCTTCTCCGGACTTCTAACACTGCCTGGGCTTTAGTTTCGCATATTTTTTTCGCTTACCTGCTAATTGCACTGTGTTTTCGTTTTGTTCTGGTTTGCTTCTCCAACCCTTAACTAAGTCGCCTAAAATTAATTTTGTTCTTATTTAGATTTGAAACCTTTAGACACCCTTCTTCTAAACCATATACGACGCAATCAGTCTTATTAGCGCTTCTGACGTTCTGATTGCCCGTAATTGCGTTAGCATTCGCAGGACTAGTTTATACCACTTACCCTATCTATGCCGCACCTATACTAGTGCTAATATTACCTGAGACGACCCCCATACATCAAACCTCGGTATGATCTCTGCTGTACTTTTCACATTCGGTGTACGTTTTTTTCTCTTTCTCCGCATTACTTTACGTCCTACCTAACTTAGCCCTCTTCACGGGCGCAAGCGGCTTCATTAGCTCCTCGAAGTTCTCTTCTATCGATGGCAACGACTTAGTCAGGCTTTTGGCAACTCCTATGCTCCTCCTTATGCTCTTACACTTTTCGTGATCAGGACCTACGCTAACAGCTTGATTCGGTCATTTAGTGTTCTCGACCTTTCAGTTCAAAGTTACGTACCTTCTGTCTGCTTTTTTCACCTCATACATCTGTTTGTTTTTAACAGGCGTTCATTACTCTTCTGTGAACGTCTATGACTACACTACAACGTTATTTAACTTTTTTCTCTGACTCTGACTTATGTTTTTCTCAAATAATCTCTTTACGTTCATATTTTTCCTGGAGCTTCTCTCGGCCCTGGTCACCCTTTTACTCGTAACCTCAACTTTCTCTTCAGCTCATTTCTACAACACATTGTCTTACTCGAAACATTCGTATTTTCAAACTTCTACACCGACCGCGCTACTACAGGTTCTACTTATGTTTTTCTGAACGACTCTTCTCTCGTCCCTGACCCTTTTCGTCTTTCTGATTATGTTTTATTTGCAGTTCCTGACTTTCGACTGGAATTTAATAGACTCTGTCTTTGCGTTTTTAGTTTCAACCGCATCCCTTCAATCAATCTTCACGGTTTCATTCTCTTGGCTTCTGATATTAGTATGCGTCTTTATCAAATGTGGTGTAGTGCCATTCTTTTTATGAAAACCAGTCTTTTTCAAAGGCATGACTCTGATATCGCTCTTCTTTTACATTTACGTTTACTATTTTTCTGTTTTTATATTCTTCTTATACGTAATTTTTTTCTACCTAAATGAGCTTTTCTTCTTTAATTTATACGTCGTAGTACTACTAATAATAGTAGGTACTCTTGGTGTTTCCGTGCTCCTCTTCGAGTCCTTTTATCTGAAGTCGTTTTTAGCTCTCAGTAGTATATTGAACTCAATCCTAATATTTTACGCACTATGCGGTTTCCAAGCCACAGACCTGCTATTCCTAATCTAGTGTCACTCGCCTGCGTATGTTATATAAAGTAAAAATGGCCGTTCTAAAAAGTCCCAGAAATTCACGTAATAAAGTTCGATGAGCTAAGCAATACGCATTAAATTCCGTTAAATCCCATCACGTAATCGAAGAGCGCAAGCACCCTCGTGTTGCCCATAAGCTACAAGTCTTCCTTCGGGACTCAGCACACTGGGTTAGTCCTACGGGCCTTATGCCCAACGAAAACGCTGACATATACACCAATCTTGACACTAGCCGCCCACCTCGCATTATAAAATACGGGCGCAACACTTTTGATTCTACCAGCACGCATCCGCTGCTCTTCCGAAAACACCTGAGTTCTACCTTGGGTCGAAAAAGAACCTTTCTGTTAATTAACAGTAGGAACCTCTTCTAGTTAATCGAATGTGTACAAATGTTGTTCAGCTACGATTATATGCAAACGATGGCATTCGTTTTGTCTTACACAATAATATATAACGCGACGTCTTTTCTATTATTCGCTACCATTATGCAAGTCGTAAGCACGGATATTAAAACTCTATATTCACTTGCAAACTTAGGTGCATCAAATATCTATGCAAAAATCCTAGGGCTGTGTGTGCTGTCTCTAGCAGGTGTACCTCCACTAGTTGGTTTTTTCGCCAAAATCTTTACTTTCGTGCTTCTTTCAGCGTCAAACCTCTTCCTTCTATTTCCTCCGTTCTTTGTGCTTCTTTTTGTTGGACTATACTTTTACGTACAAAATTTGAGGTTTTTAAACTCTACTAATCTCCCTAGTTCACCTTCGATCGTAGAGCTCAACCCCCGACCGAACCTTACTTACTTTACGTGTGCCATCCCTCTCTCGTTTCTCATAGTATTCGGCTTTTGTTATGTAGACGATCTCCTTTTGCTAGCCTCTTGATTACTGCTGTAAGCAGCAATCGTCTGCGTACGAATATCGTAAAAATGATGCTCCAACCGAGAAAATTTAAATTCAAAAGTAGGCAAAAAAGTCGTACTACCACAAAGTTCACAAATCCCCGTATGAATTACGGTACGGTGGGCTTAGTGCTACTCAGACCATTTCGTATATCAGCTAAGAAAATCTTTCGGCTAAAACTCTTCTTGAAGCGCTCGTCCCGAAAGTCTGATTGAACTCAACGGGCGTTCTGGATTGCAATATTTCCACACTTACCCCTTTCTCGAAAAGCCAAAGGTGTGCGTATGGGTAAAGGTGCGGGTAAATTAGCTTCTTGATACACTCAAATACGTGCAGGAAAAGTTCTAGTAGAGTTTAAAAACCTAAGATTCGGCCGCGCCCTATACTTTAGTAAGCAAGTCACTCACAAGCTCCCCGTCCCTACTACTGTAATCTATAACAAAACTCGGGGTATTAAACTCGTAGGAGGATCGAAAACGAACCCTTCTCTCTTAACATTTTGGTAAAAACCCGTGTACTAATGTTGTGATATGGTTATGTATACTATCTTCTATTCTTCAGTCTACTTTTTATAACGATTGTATCGTCCCTTAGACTCTCCTTTTTGCCATCCCCGAACGGTATCTTTACGGTAAACCGAGTTACTACTCTCATCCTCTCTGTATTTTTATCGGTGGCTTTCATTTCACTAACCCTCCTGTATTACCTACTCGACAACTTCTCTTCTTTCGACATTGTCTTTACAAATTCTCCCGGTGAGTGCTTGTTTATAACTAATTATGCGTACACGTTCCTTGTAGATCAGATGTTCGTTGGACTACATCCAATTTCTGTGTACTATTTTCCATTCGTGTATATTTTTATACTCGTAACCGTTCTCTCTATCTTGTTCTGTCTTTCCTACAATATCAACGAATTAACGACGTTCATGTTTTACTGTACGATTATACTTTCAGCAGGCTATTCGATGTTCTTCACAGGTTCTTTACTAGTCTTCTTTTTAGCTTATGAAATGCTTCTAATACCATCGTTTTTCATACTTTATAATTTCGCAAAAACCAGAAAATGTGTCGAAGCGGCTTACCTTATGTTTTTCTGGACGCAGTTTGGGGCGCTCTTTTTAGTCTTCGGATTTTTGTACTTACTTCTTGTCTCGGGATCCCACTCCTTTGAAGTCATTAGTTGTTCCTACTTTTCCGCATATGAGCTCAATTTTCTTTTCTTTTGTCTATTGTTCGGTTTCGGAGTTAAGCTTCCTATATGACCATTCTATGGATGATTACCAAAGGCCCACGTGGAGGCTTCCACCAATTTTTCCATATTCCTAAGCGGGGTATTAGTTAAGTTCGCGTTCTTCGGATTTCTAAAATGCCTCATAACTATTCAACTCGAGCCCACTTTTTATTTTGTATACCCCTTCTTAACAATTGGTATCACCGATGCCGTCTTCAAATTATTCTACCAAATAGATCTAAAAAAACTAGTGGCTTACTCCACCGTTGTTGAAATGCACTGGCTGACTATATGCGTCATTAGCGGCCAGTCTTCGCTAATGCTAGCTAGTTTCTGTATGCTTATAAGCCACGCACTTTTGTCTACTAACTCTTTCTTGTTGGTAGATGCTATCGGGCGTAGATTTAAAACTAGATTAATAACTGAGATCAGCGGGGTAAATTTCCTTTGTCCAAAGTTATTTTTAGTTAGCCTAGTGAACCTTTTGATATTCTTAGGGTTTCCGGGTTCAATCATGTTTGTAGCTGAGATTTTGTTTTTCAGCTTTTTTTTCGATTTATACCCGCTACTCTGCCTCATATTGATAGTATTACTTTACTTGCTAGCACCCACGGTGTTCTTTCGGAGCTGAATGAACGCTCTCTTTGGGTCATCAGCCCATTTTCTAAAAACCATACCATTCGATCTAACAGGTAAGGAGTTATTAGTCTATGGAGGGTTGGTAGTACTTATGTTCTGACTCGGTGTCTCATGACAGTCCTTCCTTGTTTAGAACTTTTTTCGTAAAAATGGCAACTTTAAAACAAGCTGGGTATAGAATAAAACATTACACTAGAAGACATACGTCCAGAACACCGGCACTACAAGAACGACCGCAAGTTAAAGGAATAGTTACTAAAGTGACAACTATGTCACCTAAAAAGCCCAATTCAGCCATCAGACACGTCGCGAAAGTTGCGTTAACCAATGGCCTTCGGGTTACTGCGAGAATTCCCGGGGTGGGGTATATATGTTCCAAATATAATCGCGTGCTGGTCACAGGAGGCCGCGCCAACGATCTTCCTGGAGTAGGTTACACTCTAATAAGAGGGGCATACGATTTCTCGCCGGTCATCTTCAAAAAAAAAAGACGTTCTGTTTACGGAGTTTCGAGACCTGAGGGCTACACTAAGTACATAAAGAAGTCCCTTCGCCTGGCATTTTAAACTCTTTCCTAGAGATACAATCCTTAGGTACTCTAATGAAACTCGAATGAATCTCAACTAAACTAATTTCAGTTATATCTTGAGCCCGCGCTGGGTCACTCTGACCACTAACTTTCGGCTTAGCCTGCTGTGCAGTAGAGATGATGCACGCGGCAATGAGTCGGTACGACATGGACCGATTTGGTATCGTCATGCGTGCTTCTCCTAGACATGCAGACATAATTCTAGTCGCAGGAACTCTTACTAACAAAATGGCTCCAACTCTTCGACGCCTTTATGAGCAAATGCCTGAACCCAGATGAATTCTTTCCATGGGAAGCTGTGCAAACGGGGGTGGTTATTACCATTACTCCTATGCAGTAGTTCGAGGTTGTGACCGTGTAATGCCAGTCGATATATATATCCCAGGCTGTCCTCCAACAGCTGAAGCACTTCTTTTCGGTCTCATACAATTACAGGGGAAAATAGGGTTTGTACTATCAGAACTAAACGTAGCTAACGAGTGGTACGGAGGTGATCATATATAAACATTATAAACGGTATTAGTCCGTCCGCGTTTAGAACTACGCGGAGGGTAGCATTTAGCACTACCATGAATACTTCGATGTATTTGCGTAAGCTCTATACCCCCGCCACTACTCTAATTCGGCGAAGGTGGTCTCGCAGAAGACATTTACATAACTGACTCGCAACAACTAATATACTAAAAGACTGAGCGAGGGGATACAGATTCTACCGAAATCACAATAATTTTGTGTTTAATCAGTACTTCACAAAAAATTCATTTATAGCTTTTAACCTGGTCAGCGCCCTCAATTCTATCCCCTGCCTACACAAAGGATCTCAAGATGTAATTACTGGTTCGGTTACGCGCCGAATCCTCAACTACTTTAATCACTTCTCAAACCCCAGACTTGGATTTTTGCGCTTCATGAAGTACACGGCTATCCTTTCTGTTTCATACGATCCTAGTCACCTAAATCTGTTGGACTTCGATTCACGGGCAGCCTTAGTGCCTCTAATGTCAGATAATCTAGGGTCCATCCTACCTTTGAATTTAACACCTGTTGACGATGCCGTCATCAAAACTTCCCCTATCCTGGATGTATTCAATTCTATTTTTGCAACGTGATTACTCAACCTAAGGGCCCTATACCAAACTAGCGTTCTACTACTCCTGATGCGCCTCTAGTAAATTCAACTTTGTTCTTAGTCCGCAAGCAAACTACTTCAAACGCGTCTCGTCAAATATGAAACTTCACCTCGAAATGGTATGAACGTAAACCTAAAACCCGCCTCACTCTACGAAAGAAATCATCGGCCGGCCGCTCCTCGCTAACAGGTAGGACTATAATTTGAACTAAACAATCCATCCTACGGAGAATAAAATTACCCGTAGTCAACTACAACTTTAGGCATATGGAACCTGGTTTTGTTTCAACATTTAAACTAACGCCCTTTTCGAATAAACTACTGATACTAGTTGTGTTTTTTTCCGGCTCGTATACGTATTTCCCCGCTACAGACTCCGTAAAAATATTCTCCCTTTTAGCTTTACGTGGCTCCAAAGTCAAATCTAAAACGCGTGCCACTAAGCAGACTACTCACTACTCTTTTCTAAGGCTACTTCCTGCGTTTAAGAAGATCTCAAACCTAGAGTTAAAACCTGGCCTAGGTGTTCAATACGTACGGAGTGCCGGTTGTTCTGCTAAAGTCATAAAATTTGATAAGATTACCCACGTAGCTCTAGTTCGACTACCGTCCGGAGTGCGTAAGTTCTTTTCTATGCACTCCTTAGCTATTTTCGGACCCTGTGCTTTAAAATTAAAACGGAAGCTGTTAAACACTAAGAGCGGTTTCTGGCGTTCGTACGGTTTAAAGCCTAAGGTTAGAGGAGTTGCCCGTAATCCGTTCGACCATCCTCACGGGGGCCGTACTAAATCAATTAAGTATCCCCGAACCCCTTGAGGAAAAACTACCAAATTCAAATAGTATCTTTCCTGTAAAAATGTCAACTTTCGGCGAATCTAGAAAAACTTTCAAGATAAATCATATTGCACCCAGTACCTGACGTAAAATTTTCCTAGTACATGACAATGAGGTTTTTAGACCCCGGGAGAAGGTTGTATACGACCGCCATTCGACGGTCCCCATGTTCTTTGTCGGGTCAAGAGTAAAGATATTTTCTGGCTCGAAATTCCATTCGCGTCTAATTAACCGCTGAATGGTTGGTTACAAATTCGGTGAGTTTTCGTGAACGCGTAAACTCGCACTCTACAAAGCTAAACAACTACGAAAAAAATTAAAAAAGCTGAAACAAAAATAATGAAATTTGAACACGTATTACAGATCTACTGAACAAAAGGATTCCTCTCAAATGGAAAACTGCAGGGTTTTCAAACAAGCTTTAAACACTTATTTGTAGTTCCAGGGGGATTTTCACATCCAATGAAAAACCTACTCATACCAAGATTCGAATTCTATCCTCTTAAACGGCACCCAGACCAGCCGCTTAACTCTCTTGTGCCCACGCTACCATTGAGCTTAAACATTATGTTTTCGCAACTTACTAGCGTGAACAATACCGTCTTCGATCTAACTAAGTACCATTTTTTACGATTGTATTTAATCAAAACTACGCGAGGTCGTGCACATGCTCTTGGAAAACCTTCGAGAGGTCAAAGAACCTGATCAAACGCCTGAACAGCCTACAATCATAATAGAGTGACGCGAGCTTTCGTCAATGATTACCAAAAAATGAAGAGTGAGAATATGAAAGAAGAGAAAATCAACTACAAAATAAAAAAAAAAAAATCCCTCCTTAGGGTTAGAAAAGAAACAGTTACTAAAGTAATAATTAGAGTAAACCATTGATTTTAATCGGCGGAAGAGTCTACAAGTGAGCTTACCTACCACCACTAATATACCCTTATTATCCCTATCGCCACTCCCGCTAAGTATGCTAAGTACTAACTACTCGTGAACTCATTTCCAAACACAGAATTCTCCTTATTATATCTGATTTTCTACGCAGAATAAGTCGCTACGGCTAGGACTCATTCAACCAAACCTCTCGATAGCTTTTAAGAAGTCCCCTTCGGCAACCGACGTAACGGGCCGTAACACCAGAAACTCTCCGTCAAAACGTGTTTTAAACGGGGTTCACTGTAATCGTGCACGGTTTTACTCCTCCTTAATACCCCTAAGGGGTTTAAAATCAGTTCATAAGCGCGAACACGGATTAAGCTTTACTCCCGTACACACCCTACATACAAGCAGGGCATGGCGACCTTACTACCTAAGCTTAGTTAAGTACCACCGCTTATTGGGTTCCCGTCCCAGGCGCAGGAATTTAGAAGGTGCTCGCCACACTGTTTTAAACCCCGATAATAAGCTAGTCACACGCTCTTCTGCCAAAAAAATCGATTTAAAGTCCACGGCCTTGAACCGCCTACGAAACAATCCCAGAGTGCGGCAATTTATGCATTATGTACACCTACGAAACGTTTCTGAAGACTCTGAGCCTTTTGTCGGGCTTCCTAATACGGGCGCTGGCATAAGTATGTCTACACGACGACTAAGGTTTGTAAAAGATAGGCGCTATTTTAAGCCATATACTTTCGTAGGGTTAAAAAAAACTCCGAAATATCTAACGAACGACCCCTTCAGAGCGCTGTTTAAACGTTTAAGGCGTCTACTACGGGCTTCGCGAGTCGCTAGAACTCCCGTCAAATTTAAAATCCTGCGATCTGTTCTCTCCACTCCGCCACGCTTTGTAGCTACACGCGGTTCGGAACTTGTTGGAGTAATTCCAACAGCTTTTTCCACCCGCACAAAAGTTAAACCCCACTACAGAGTTAAAAGATCCTTAGCTAAATTCCTAAAGACTCGAAAACTCAAGCTACCTAAGCCGCTTCCCAAACTATTCTCCAGTAGAATACCGCTTAACTCACTTCTTAGGTTGACACGTATTCCTTACCGACCGCTACCTATGACTCTGGCTCTTTCGTCTCTAAACGACCGTCGTTCCAGTCAGGAAAGTTTCCGACCTTTCCATTCTGTCCGCAACCGCACCAACTTTAAATCCAACGTTTTCGGTAGGGTCAGCCTCACGGTTTCACAATCTTCATTCGTTCGCTCCCCAGCTCCTAAAGTTTTAATCAGCTCCTTAAAATCCTTATTATCTCGTAAAAACAAGCTTCTTAAACTACATCGTATGCAGTCTTTTTTCTCTTCGCGTTTTCTTGCTGCTCCCCGAGCAGGCTCACTTTTCATTATGACACTCTTCCGCTGAACGGGTTATAACTCCCCTCAATCAAAATTAAAGCTAATGCGTACCCCCCCCGCAAAGTTTAAAGCAACCCTACGTAAGTTATTACCCCGCTTAAAGATGTGTGCACATGTAAGTGCTTGAACTAAACGTGCTTTTTATCGTAGCCGAATGAGAGCGATAATATTTAAGACTCGTATCTTAGCGAGACCTATGCGTAGTTTAAAATATAAGACTTGCGAATCTTTTTCCCTTCCCTACAGCTTTTCCAGCGTGCGCCCTTTAACACAATTTATTAAGTGACGGCCCGTATCCCGCTATTTACTTAAAAGTACGCTTTTCCATAAATTCTTACCTACCCCCAGATTGGACGCCTCAACTTTTACACTCCCGTCTCCGTTTAGAACAGGCAACATCACCGGTATAAAATCCCCTCTCCTAGAAACCCGAACTGGTTTTGATACCCGCAGCTCATTTAGCCTACTTCTCTCTCTACATATTATGCCTGAGGATTCTTTCCGCACACCCTTCAGGGGTCTTGGAAGGCTCCGCGCTCCTATAAGATTGTTAGATTCATCCCTACGCCCGACAAGTCTTCGCGCTCTGAAACTACCGCTGTTCTCTCTTACTAAACTTAAACTTACTTCTACCTCAGCAGTAAGTAATGACTTAACCCCCACCCGACTGAAAATTTACTCTTTATACGGTTCTAATTTTACCCGGTCACCCTTCTTTTTCCTTAAACTCTTTTCCTTGCGCAACCCCTACTTAACTGATCTAGTAGCAGTTAAAAAGCGCCTAAACACAACCTTTAAGTACTTAATTTTTCCTGAAGCTAACAATATAAAAGTAGCTATATTTAGGCGTCTCAATCGCCAGAAATTTCTAGCACAATCCCGAATGTTTACATTAAACACTAATACCCACATACGTCATAAATACAAATTCCGCAGCAACTTGGTCCGAAAAGGTGCTACAGCCTGGCCATTTCACTTTCGTCAAAGTAAAGCGGTGCTAAGCGACGACCCCAATAATCTAAAATCCAGGGACGCTTTTACTAGAGTCGTACGCATGCGAAAGAGATCTGTTAAGATACGACGCATACGATTTAAGCCTGGTTACGGAAGAATTTGGCGTAAAGCTCGTAAGTCGGTACAGGAAATACTGAACGTACATTCAAGGTATCAGTATCGGTTAACTCCCAAACTCCAAGACTATTATTTTAGAAATAGGATGAGACCTAAGTCTTTTATGACATTCAATCTAGGGTTTGCGCTAATGACTACCCGCTTAGCTCCGGACGTGTGGTCATCCACTGAACTATTACGGAGCAATTACGTCTTTTTAAATGGTCTTGTTACTGTAAATTCGGCAACGACTCTCTTCCTCAGCGACCTAATCCAACTAGTTGTGAACCTCAAATTTTACATAACTTTACGATGACTTAGGAACTGATACGGTATAAAACAAAACCGCATAAATAAGATTTACTACCGTAAATTTAGACCATCAACGTTTAACAAGAAAATAAAAGTCGTTCGTACTCTCCCAACCTGGTTCTACGACCTTCAGTATACTTACTGTGATGTACCTAAATACTTTGAGATGGATTACTTTACTTTGTCTGTTTTCGTGGTCCACGATAGATTGAAACTAGAGAAGTGAATGCCTACTAAAGCTGACTTGTACAATCCTTCACAAGTGAATATGTACAACTGAAAATATATAACCTAAGCCAGTCGATTTCCAATCAACTTCGCTGCTTATATGCAATCGAACATTTTCAATTTTTGACAACCTGTTTTCCCTCAAAATTCTCTCTCGGAGAGAAGAGTTAAGAGCTTTATACTCAACTTTGGGCCCCAACACCCGGCCGCTCATGGGGTACTCCGATTAGTACTTCAACTAAACGGGGAGTTAGTCGAACGCGCCGATTCTCACGTAGGGTTTTTACACCGTGGAACTGAGAAACTGATTGAGTACCGAACGTACTTGAAGTCATTACCTTACTTCGACCGTTTAGACTATGTTTCTATGATGACGCAAGAGCACGCGTTCTGCATTGCTATTGAATCCCTCTCTAAAACAATATCACATACCGCACTATACGTGCAAATTAGGGTCTTATTTGATGAACTCACGCGAATTATGAACCACCTACTTGCTTTATCATGTCATTCGATGGACGTAGGAAACCTCTCACCGGTGTTTTGGGCGTTCGAAGAGCGCGAGCGCCTCATGGAGTTCTATGAACGAGTTTCCGGTGCCCGCATGCACGCTGCGTTCTATCGACCAAACGACGTGGACTGAACAGGTCTTAACCATCAGTTTTTTCTTGATGTCGCCTTATTTGGACGGGATTGCTTTAAAACCCTCACTGAGATATTTACTACCATGACCACAAACAGGATTTGAAAATCCCGATTAGTGGGCGTAGGGTCCATTAGTCCTAACGACGTAATTTCGGCAGGTGCAACTGGACCGGTTGCTAGAAGTGCCGGAGTCAAAAAAGATATCAGGTTCCTTCGCTCTGAAACTTACGCACATTACTGATTTTTGTCAATCCAGGGGTATCTCGGTAAACGAGGAGATAGTTACGATAGATTCTTAATCCGAATCCGTGAGATGTACGAGAGTCTGAATATTGTTTTCCAGGTTCTGACTAATCTAACCTCGTTGTCAGCCTATCGTACGACTTCCTTGACTGACCAACGCGTTAGCTTCTTTTCATTCTTCGACTCGCTCTATGCCGAAAACTCCTCTAAGCTGAACCATAACACTAAGTATACCTCTATGGAAAGCCTAATAAACCACTTTAAGCACTACAGCGAGGGTATAAGGGTACCTAGAGGGTTTGTCTACAAAGCTGTAGAAGCACCCAAGGGTGAATTTGGAGTTTCTCTTATTTCCGACGGTACGTCTAAACCCTACAGATGCAAAATAAGAGCCCCTTCCTACCACCACATGCAAATCATGTCGCGTATGTCCCAAGGCCACTACTTTGCTGATTTGGTAACTATATTAGGTTCTCTAGACATTGTTTTTGGGGACGTAGATAGGTAGACCCTACCACCCCTGCTAAGCAAACTGTATGACACGTCACGACCAATGAAAATTCCTGGATAAACTACGTAGGAAAAGCTACGTAAAACACGAACTTAGGCGCGTACTCTTGAGAAGTGTAACAAAGTCTCATTACACGCCCCTAGCTCAGCGGTATTCCGCGCATTTTAGCTTGTCACTACTTCCTCGTCAATCCTCTCGAAACAAAATTAGGAATAGATGTGTTATATCCGGTAGAACGTGGAACGTCGTGAAGCGTACTCAGTATTCAAGATTCGTGCTTAGAAATAAAGCGTACTTTTCCTATCTCCCCGGCGTACGCCGTGCCAGCTGATAACAGCTTAATACAAATATAATATGAGCTTTTGAGCTATAATTATAGAAAACAGCAACTACGCGTGAGAAGCTTTGAAGCTCCCTTTTGTCATCACTATATGACAACATACTTACACCATGATCCCAATGCTAATCATTCAGGAAACAGCCGACGCCTACGGACTACTATGCGTAAGCATAGTTTTTCTGTCAGCTCAAATTTTCCTTCGTAACTCGATGCTCTCCGTTTTTCTACGATCGTTAGCGAATTCAAACAGAAATACTGCAGACAATCGAGTTAAGCCCCTCTCAACTAATACAAATGCTGCGACTCAACTCCTAACCTTCCTTACATCCACTATTTCGGCAATTAAGTCGAAAATGCGTTCGTAGGATCGATATTCGTAAAAATGGTAGAAAACTTATTTAACCTATGTGTTTGAATGACCTCTATTCTCAATGAGGGTAAAATCCTCAATGACCTTCTATTCCTATCAGAAACAATGTTTTCTTTCTCGAAAGATACGTTTTATTATTCATATGCCACTAATTATACTTTTATCTTTACAACTAAACTAGCGGTTTGTTTAGTTTTCTTGTGTGCCATCCGCGGTGGAGTTCCTAGATACAGATATGACTTTTTAACTAAAATGGGCTGAGTCAAGTTTCTAGGCTACGTTCTTAGTGTATTTATAACGGTCTTTTCCCTGTTTATCGTGTGGTAGGCATCACGTACGCTTTATTTACATGACACATACTTTTGAGTTACTTCTTTCCTACCTCACGAAATTAGCGACCCCGCTGGGAATTTTTTCCGAATGTATTCTGGGGTACTCCTCACCTCACCTTAATAAGGCCCCGTATGCCGATTCGTACTGATTTATATACAGCGCAAAACTAACCCAATACGTTGCTCGGTATTTGGGTGAGAAAGGTCTTTAAACCTAATGGAAACTAGCTTAATCGGTAAAGCGCTAGATTTTGGGTCTAGATAGTATGGGTTCGAATCCCGTGTTTCCAATTTTAATGATTACCAATTCGTACTCTTACTTTCTGAACCAACTAAAGTTAGGGTCGTCCAAACGTAGCCTCTACTTTGACGCCCGTATTACTACTAAAACGAAACCGTTAGCTTCCCTCTTACTCTCGTTGAATGTCCTTCGAAGATTCCATAAGATTAACGACGAGACCTACCGTATTTTCCCGTCTTACACGAGGTATCGCAAACACGCTAGACTGTTCAAAGCATACCCCCGAATTAACGGTCGAGTTGTCCTACGCAAACGGGCAATTCAAATCCTGAACAATCTCTCCCCCCATACGTACTATATCCTCGAAACCAGCCGGGGCTTAGTTACGCATAAAGACGCGCTAAGGTTAGGAACGGGAGGCCTACTCCTCCTCATCGTTTACTAACCTATTTTCACTCCCTCAGTCGTACAGTACCTCAGTGCACTAGGCACTTCGTAGAGTCCCACGCCAGCTGCTTTAGGTCGGTGACACTTAGGGTATACAGGAATAACGAGTTGTTATCAGTTCGGTCAAATCCCACTTCTCTACTGCTAAAGTTATACCCCAAACCCTTTTTTTCACCTAAAATAAAAAACATGCTCCGACAGAACGCTGCATCTGACCGCGTCCTTCGTAAACTTTTTGGTAGCTGAAAGCTCTTATTTCGACCGCCTGTATAATTTTGAATACGTTAACACCCGCCACCGCTTATATTTTTGTCGGAGCTAATACGAGATTAATCCGCTAGGCCGGGCTCTTTTCACCATACATCTATTCGACCGCGAAAAACCAGGTCCATTCCACCTTGCTGCGTACCAACTTTTATAGTACCCGCGAACTAGCCGCAGCGTACCTGCTTACTAAACTCTACGGCCTAACAACCTTTATGCAAGGAGTCCTAAAATCTACGGCTAAGTAAACAACTTTAGCATTACATCCCCCCCCCCTGTGCACACGTAATTTCATGAGACATCTTGCAAAATTCAAGCAACACTTCAAAAGCCTAAACTACTATTCAATGCCTACGTCTATACTCTTTGCGTTTAGGAAACGAGTACATTTCATACTCTATTTTTTTTTCATGATTACTACTATTGTCTTCACTATACTCTAACGCCGCGGCCTTAAAATGTATCTAAATTCCCTTCCCCTGTCCAATACGCTCAGTTCTACATTAATCAAGGAAAACTAGATTTACCCTAGCATATAGTTAAACCACGTAGTCTAACTTCGCACAACATCTAAGTTTACAGAACTGAACCGTATCATCTCTCCCGTAAAGACTTTGTTTTTAATTTTAATTTTCTATCGATTAGTCTCCTTAATCCGTTCTTTCAATTCTAAAGTCTCCGACATGTTTTCTAAACTCCGTTCGTACGTAGTCCTAAGGAAATTCGATGTGAAGCTGTTTCTTTTTTCCGAAGATTTTGCGAAACTTAGGGTAAATAAAGATAAACTCTCTATTTACGATATTTGAAACCTGACAATCTTCCCAAACTACGCTAAGGTGAAACGTAATGCACCTAAACCAGCTGCCTTTTTCCTGAGTAAGTTCACCGTGCTGAATTACAATTCCTACACCTCAGATAGTCTTTATAGTGCATCTGCTGACCATTTCCCTTACGTTTGACTAAGTGGCGTGTGAAACTACATGTACTTAAATCTCTTGTGATCGCACCATACCTTCAAACGTTCTATAGGTGACGGAGCTATCTACTTACGTGGTCTTGCGATCTTATTCTTCTTTGACGCTACTTTAACAGACGATGAACCACTTTGGGAGCCTGTTGAATGGAGCCTACTTCAGACATGAATTATGTTTATATTCGCCTTCGCTTGAATAGCTGAAAATTTAATAAGCAGCCGTTACGGTAGTTATACGGGAAGAGATAAGAGGGTTTGATTCGCCTGATACAAAACCTTCTGGTTGATTGAGGGTTGGTATGTCCTAACTTTAGGGGCAGCAGCTCTTTTTGTTATAGTCCCTTTTTACCACGAGATATCTTACGCCATGCCTCTAGTCGTTTCGTGATGAAATTGGTACTCGAGAGTATTCCTGTTTAAATTTATTAGTCTCTACTCTCTTGTTCTATACATAGCTTACTACCTCCAGTTAAACCTGGGCTTATTCCATTGACGCAAGTCGCTTTTACTAATTCTCATAATCAATGTGTTTCTTTCTTACTTACTTTACACGCACTTCTTAATGAGCTTCTTCGCATATTTTACCGATCCCAACTGGTACCATAAAACCCGTCTAGTTGATTATATCCAACTAAGCCACGAGCCTAATAAGTGATCATGGGGAAATGCCAAACGGGATCACTTTTCGTACCATAAGTCCACAACTGTCTTCTGGTTTAAAAACGATGGCCCTTTCGCATCTGCGTTTCTACTTTTCCACATAATGTTCTTTATATGTTTATTTGCCCTTTACATCTACTGATTAACTTTATTCAGGCGGGTATATGCAACACAAGAAATTACGTATACTTATACTACTTATTGCGTTTCTGCATTAAGACAATTCTTCTATTACTTCTTACTTCTCTACCTTTTAATCTTCTTCAGCTTTATTGTAAATTACTGACGACTACCAATAGAGTATGTTTGGGTCGCAAGCACACCTTCAATTTTTACGACTTTTATAGTTGACGCTTCAGATTACCATCTATTCCTATTCGGTATATTTCTCTAGATAAAGCCTAATTGAATAGCCTCAATCGTTCTCTGTGAATGTTATTTGTAAAAGCAGCCAAGATCATCGCACTAGCTTCAGTATTCGCACCTCTTGCAGGTTGCGCTATAGGCACAGGAATTATTTACTCGTCATTAGTTCGCGGATGCGCTTATGCTCCCGAACAAGAAGAAATTATGTTTAATTACGCTTCACTAGGATTCGCTTTCGTCGAAACTTTCGCTTTCATGTTAATTGCCGCGGCAATTGTAATCATAGTCTTATAGAACAAAACTAATCGTAATTAATCCATACGTAAAACATTTGGGAAACATGAGCAATCCTTGTATAAACCGCTGAGGCTTAAATTCGTTCTGACACCACTACTGATATTCAGATTCCAGATACGCTATGAATTTACAACACGATAAAATATTTTTAGAGTTGATACGGACTTATTTAGTATACGGATCTAGAGCACCCTCAAATATCTTCTGGAACAACTACTGGTATAAAACAGGTACGGCTCCGTCGGTAGTTGATTTACGTAAATTCTACAGGTGAGTTACTATAAACAACACCACTCTCAAAATGGTAAACACCTACCGGTTGAGGATTGTAAGTGAAGAACTTTTCCAAACCCGCGTAAGCGTACTAAAATTTAGTTCCTGAATTGTTCTTAACTTCTATTGATTCCAACCGGACAAGTACAAAAATAAACGCGCAGCGAAGGTGTATCCTCGCGACTACACACACGCGGCATACGACCTAAAGACCTCAACCTCTTCACTTCAAAAATTACGCTCTGTAACTAATAACTACGCGTTCGTAACTACTTCTACTAAGCAGCACTACAATTTCTAACGATTTAAAGACTATCAGTGACCACCAATTAGTGAACATTAGCGCCATAAAACCCGACCAGATCACACTACAACCCCACTCCTCCTTAAATATTGTCAAGAGATATGAGTTTGGGGTAGTGTCTGCTACAGAAGACGTCTTCTACTCTGAAGTATCAGAATTTTACGTCTTAAACGAGTTGAACTTACTTCGTGGACTAAACGATACTACACCGGACGACTTCCATTCCGCTTATACTAATACGCTAAACGACGACTGCACTACCTCCCTCGAAACCTTTTTCGATCAGGAATCGTCCACGCTGGTCTCATTTTTTGCTCTTCAGATGATTGACATACCCCGCCCGTTTAGCAGATCTAAATCTCTCTACTCAATAAGTGCGGCAGTTCCGAAACTTCGTTTCGTAAACATGATGATGCGTCATGGGCACAAAGCTAAGGTCTCTAAGTCTTACACGCGCGCTCTACACACCCTATCCGGCTCCTACCTTAAATCTAGGTCTGATAAAGTAGAGGTAAACGACTGGCGCCTGTTCTACTCCATATTTAATCAACTCTTACCTACGGAAAACGGTTTTCAGACCAGACCTCTATTTGAACCGGGGTTTACTATAGCGTTTAGGAATAAATATTCGCAAATCAATGAGGACCCCGAATACTTTATAAAACCAGAAGACTGGCTTCAAAATATTTTATTCGACGAACTCGCAGAATACGTACCCATCTTCAGTTTTTATGTGAAGAGAGTTGACAAACTGAAACGAAAGCATTCAAGGGGCAAAAGCGGTAAATACTCTATCGTATGGAAATATATTCCAAAATACAAAAGGCTACTAACAACTCTTCGTTGGATGGCCAAAGACGTTCGTTTCCAAAAATCCAAAACATTTAATCTAAGACTTACTAGATCCCTTGAAGTCTTTCTATTTGATAAATCAGCTCACTTGGTGCCACAGATGCGCCAATTTGTCCACAAATTTGCTTTCCAGCATCATAAAAAAACCCTACTTAGGACACTCCGAGTCTCTTCTTAACTGTGCGTCCGCATTAATTATTAACAATGTGATATGGTTTATGTAAACTATCCCGCGTCAAGCGAACACTAAAAAATTTAAGACATAGATCTAACCTAAAGGATCGAAAAATGGGTAAACCACTACTCAGGTTTAACGCAACTCCGTTGACTTCGTCGTCTTTTCGCGTACCTGCAGGTTGAAAATTCACCCTTTTAGAGCGGTTAACTTGCGGCACACTAAAAAATAATATATATATTTACAACGACACGTACTTCTTTAACACTTCAATTGTACAAAGTGCCACTGCTATTAAATACGACCCGCAGACCCTCAGGTTTACCTTCTACCATAACCACTCGTCCTATTGTTACAGTGCCTACTTACGGGTACTCACGGACATCTCCAGCAGATTTAATCGCTTATTCTTTTTAAAGATAAGATTTAAGGGTAAGGGCTATTACATCTACAAAAACTACAGAAACACCGTAGCCCCCCAATTCGGCTATGCCCATAGAGTCTATGTATACGCTCAAGCTGTTTCGGTAAAATTTCTATCGAAGACGAAAGTGTTACTCTTCGGCTTATCCAAGAGAGATATATTAGCTGTAGGTTATAATCTTAAGATGGTTAAACCCATCAACATATTTACTGGTCGCGGTGTACGGTTCGCTCGTCAAATTATATACCGCAAAACCGGAAAAGTTAGTTCCTACAGATAACTTTAAATATGGGTGACTTCGAAATTTTTTTCTCCACAACGTCTATAACAGTGCTAGGATTCATCATTTACAACCTCGTTAATGCGGTTAGTTTCCGCGACCTTTTAAAAAGGTTCGGATTTCTTAAGATCGCACGTAGAGATTTCTACGAGTGCGGTTTCAGGCCCACAACGCAAAAACCTGTACGCGTACCGGTCCAGTTCCTACTAATATGCGTGTTTTTCTTACTATACGATATTGAATTAGTGTTTCTATTCCCCCTAGTTTCAGTTTCCACATTTCTAGGTCTCTACGATCTCCTCCTCCTCGCATTCTTCTTCTCAGTTCTACTAGCAAGTTTAATTGTAGACTTTAACCGCCACGCCCTCGTGTGGCAATACTAGTGTGGTAAGTAATTATAGTTTAATAAAAACAACCTCAATTTAAATATTAGGTGTATGGTCGTGTTTAGGCCTAATTACCGTATGCTTCTAAAACTTCTAACGAGTTACAACTTAGCTTCATTCAGAATACGCGATGCCGTTCGTTTTACTCTCACCTCATTCGTGCGCACCCTAACGTTTCTACCTAACTACCACAGACTAAATGACCTCATGTGACAAGACGGACTGCTTATCGATTTTCTCCAGAAAAAAATTCTGGATAAATGAATCCGGAGATTTCTTGTTTACTCCTCGTACCTATTCAGCGAAAGAGTTTTATTCGAGTTTATTGTTAGATTCTACATAGATTTTATTGTATGACCGCTAACAGCCGCATCGGTCTTTGAATTCTCCAACGTTTCTCTAACGCTAACCGGTTTAGTAGCGGCTATAGTATCAGTGGTCCTGCTTTTTAACCTAAATTATCTATACATAATTTGTACCTAATTAAATACATCTTAAAAGACCATGAGCGAAACCGGTTTAATCGTATGCCTAATGTCCATCTTATTCCTACTTTTTATAGCACTAACAGAACGAAAAGTATTCGCATACGTCATGCGCCGAATTGGTCCTGTATTAATGGGACGAAACGGAGCGTTTCAAATCGCAGCTGACCTAATTAAATTCCTCTCGAAGGAGATATTCTTCATTCCTCGTCCCACTTCGGCATTAGCGCCCGTGTTCCTCGCCCTAATGTGAACCTCCCAGCTCTGATTTGCTCAGAATTTTGTTTGGGGCCCCTCTATGTTTATTTTTGAAAACGTCGACTCGATGGTATTATATCATCTAATATTGATTCTGTTCGGAAACATATTTTTCTCCGTTGTGGGTCTTCTGAGTCAATCACGCTATGCAATTCTTTCCATCGTTAGGGCGCTAGTCCATGTAATATCTTTGGATATTTTTATAACGATCGTTTACTCACTATTGGTTTTCACTGCCCAGTCTGCTAATTTCCACGATTTTGTTTTAGCACAGAATATGTACTGGTTTTTTTTCTTGTACAGTCCTGCTGCCTCAGGCTTTATAATAATATTTATCCTAGAGTCAAAGCGTACACCGTTTGATCACTCTGAAACTGAAGCTGAAGTTGTCGCTGGATATGCTACAGAGTACAGTGGGGGTGCCTTACTGCTTATATATCTCTGCGAGTATTTCCATTTACTCATAGCGTCGATGCACTTTATACTCTTCTTTATGGGGGGTTGGTTTGCGTTAGAATACTTTTGATTTTTACCCGCATGTTTTTTAGTACCCCACGACAACTTCTATTGGTTTGAACTCTTCGGCAATTACCTAGTTTAGGCGACTAAGAAGGTCATTTGAGTTATCTAATACTAGTGACATCTCTAGAGCACAGCGCCTCCCTTTTCATATTTACAGAGTCGCCGTTTTGTATTTACGATCATTTAGTAATTTGACATCGGCTTCTCGTACAATTCCAACGGTAATCCTTATGTTGCTAAAGCAACTAGACATTTGACTAGCCTTACAGCCTATTAATTGATTAAAGGACTGCTATATCCTAATAAGAGAAGTAAAACTACTATGTGAAACTCTATTATCCGGTTGGGTAGCGTTAATACTATGGCTCCCTATTATGTCATTCACCGGTTACGGTTACGTCTTAGATTTTAACACTAGACTCGGCTCTAATGATGCCTATGTGGGAACCTACTATTTCTGGTGAACGAATTTAACTTATCTACCCGCATTTTTTTTCGTACTACTTAGCGTCGCTCTCTTGTCCTGCGTTACGTCTAGATTGGCTTGAATTTTAGTGGCTACTCCAATCTGTTTTATTTTCTACTCTACGGAGCTCGTAGATTACTTAGCGGTTAACGTTTCGTATTCGTCATCAATTTACGGCCTCTGTGGGTCGAATACCCTCCTAACCAATACCTTGAACCGCTACCACCCGTTTATATTCTATACGAGCTCTTTGTTGGTAACAATAAGCCTCGTGCAACTAGCCCTATCCCTAACTCCTCCTGGGAAACTATTTACGCGTTCAAAACTCTCCACATTAGTCATTCCAATGGGTTGGTACTCCTGCTTTGTAAATCTTCTTGCCCTGTGAATGGGAAGCTGGTGAGCACTGCAAGAAGGAACTTGGGGCGGCTGATGAAATTGAGATCCTTCCGAGACTTTCGGTTTATTGATAACAGTCGCTGCTGTATCAGTCCTCCACACCACCCTAACTCAAAATTCAGCGGTAGGAGCGTGGCTTAAACTCTTTGTCATCTGACTATTAGTCCTGTTTAGCTACTTTTTCATACAACTCAATTTTGATCTAGTCTCCCATAACTTTGGTTCCAAGTTCTTCTTTTTCTTCAACAACAATCTTTTCTTCATCGAATTTGTACTAGTATTAGTTTTTGCGCTAATCTCTACCGTTAGTGCTATTAACGGGGTTAATCGTGGAAAAAGACTGTTTTTCGGAGACACACCCAGCCTAACCTTATCTCCCAATCCTGTATTGAGGTGTGTACCTTCTTTCGTTGTTCTGGTATGAGTAATTTGGAGCTACCGCCCCCTATTTAATTACTTTATATGAAATTTTTGCGAGGTGAACGTCTTAAACTTCGAAATATCACTCCAGCCTGTTAACTTCGTTGCCGTTATTCTCCTCCTATCGCTACTATCCCGTTTAAACGTACAGCAGTGGGCTTTATCTTTGGCTGTACTTTCTATGAGCACAAATTGACTCTGGGCTTTTATAACCCTACTCAGCTTACGCTCCCAGTTCCACCTACTTCACTCGGCATTGCTTTTCCTCACTCTGCTAAACCTAACGTTGTTTGATGTATCAATAGTGTCCTGGCTTACGGATCCGTCAATGAATTATGCTGCCATAGGAACCTCCATCAAGTTAGTCTCCTCTACTGTGTGATCCCCCGACTCCACAACTTGGGAATCCGCTAAAGTTTGATCAGCGTCAGACGCCTCGAGCTCAATTAATTGGAACCTATACGCTCTCTCCAACTCTCAAGCAATAAACTTTTTCTCCTTAAACTCTAGTCATTCGTACTTCCAGAATTTCTATGACTTAGGGGGATTGTACTCGAATCCGTCAATATACCTGGAACTTCCGCTAGTTGGATCCTTAAACCTCTTGTTTTCGCTAGTGCTACACTCTCTTCTAATTCAGGTAGTACAAAATGTGTCAACTAAAAATTTCTAAACCCATAAATCCTAACGGATTTTACCATAGTATTTGGTGACTGTCTCCGAGTAGGTCGTAAAATGTACTTCTGCGATCGAACATAGGAAAGTCAATTTCTAAGGTTTTTAGACCTAATATCGATAGTGAATAGTAGTGTGAACAAACGGTGAAAAGACAAGTGAATCAACCGCTTTATTAAGAGTGGACTTAAAAGATCTTGAAACTTAATGTATAAACTGTTAGAGCTTAAGCAATAGCGTACCTTTTGCATAATGGGCTAGTGAGTTAATAGTAAAAGCAAGCTTAACTTTTTAGTAGGCACAAAGAAACTACCTAAAGTTTTTATTATTAGACCCGAAACTAGTCGATCTAATTACGAGCAGGCCGAAGGTTAGTAGCTGGAGGGCCGAACTCGTGAATGTTGCAAAATTCTGAGAGGACTTGTAATTAGGGGTGAAAGGCCAATCAAGATTAGTGATAGCTGGTTCTCCGCGAAAATTATCTTAGTAGTACGGGGAAGATTGTTTAATTAAGGTAAAGTAATCTTTGAACTAGGCAATAGAATATTGAGCAACGTTCTTAGAAACTCTAAATGTAGTTAAGTGAATCTCCCTAGTCAGACGTAATCGCGCAAAGGTGATACGTCAAGAGGGAAACAGCCCAGACCGTGTGTTAAGGTGTTCAATGGCTCTTAATATGAAAGAAGTAAGTCTAGCACGTCACTTAGGGGATAGGCTTGGAAGCAGCCATTCATTAAAAAAAGAGTAACAGCTTACTGAGTCAACAATTCGTACTGAAGTAAAATGAATACGTTAGATTTATTTCGATAATGTATAGACAATTAAGGAGCCAACCGAAGCAACGGAAGTATTAGTACTTGGTAGCGGAGTGTTTCGTAGCTCATTGAAGATTAGTTGCTAGACTAGTTGGAGAGATCGAAATCAATAATACTAGCATTAGTAACGTTAAATAGCGTGAGATTCGCTATCGCCGAAAGTCCTAAAGTTTCAACGACACGGGAAAACCTAGTTGAGTTAAACGGTCCCTAAAAAATAGACGAAAGTCGTAAGTTTGAAGGGGAGCCGATGAGATTTAATTTTACTTTAGCGGAAGTTCCGAATAAATTAAAAAATGTTTTAAGGAGCTGAAGCTAAACTAGAAAAAAAATTACAGGTCACTGATTAGTACAAGTATGCTTTAATCCGCAGCCACCTCCGATGAACCCAGTTGCACGGAATAATACCGCGGATTAAATATGTGCCACTGCCTATAAAAAGGATGTGCAATCGCGACTATTTGCCGGAAAGCGCCCTTTGGGGTCGGTAGTTATGTAGTCTGCTTTCGTTTTTAACCAGGTACAGTAGCTCACGCTCTGTTTTGGGCAAAGACCCCTAAGTCCGCAAGACTTAGAGAGTGGATCAACAGATTATTGCTTTTCGGCGGACCGTATGAAATCTGACACTGGTGGACGGGTAGAATATACTAAGGCGATGGAATAATATAGTTGAAGGAACTCGGCAAATTGACTCTGTAACTTCGGGATAAGGAGGACAGCTAAATGAATAAAAAGATCTCGGCCCTCTTGCGTATACGCACCTGCTTCAGGTTCATGTCTTTACAGAAGTGTTGCTACGTTAGAGACAAGTCGTTTATTTCCCAGCTCGAATGAATTGAAACTCGTTAATTCTAAGTTAATGGGTGAGTCTTACTCTGCTTAATCTTCTATAGGAATTAAGTATTCGTATTAGTTCTGGAAAGAACTTAAGGTCAGAATGTTGTATCAAAAAAGAGGAGGTGGCGACTGTTTAGTAAAAACACAGGACTCTGCTAAATTGCAAAATGATGTATAGAGTCTGACGCCTGCCCAGTGCTGCAAGATAAAATATTACGAGTGTAGCTTGTTGATATAAGTCCCAGTAAACGGCGGCTGTAACCCTGACGGTCCGAAGGTAGCGAAATTCATTGGCGGGTAAGTTCCGTCCTGCATGAATGGCGTAACGACTGCCTCACTGTCTCCAGCTATAATCCAGTGAAATTGAAGAATAGGTGAAAATGCCTAATATGAACAGCGGGACGGAAAGACCCTATGCACCTTTACTAGAACCTTGTATTACTCTAAATTCTTAACGCTGTGCGGTAGGTGAAGACCTCTGACCGCATGTGTTGGCGTTTACTGCTTAATGATGTACATACGTCTAATTAGTTCTAAGAACTATTTTCATTATAGTGCAAGGATGCTAGTTTTACTGGGGCGGTGACCTCCTAAAAAGTAACGGGGGTGCGCAATGGCTTAGAAAAGCATACCTGTATGCGAGTATTGTAATGAATCAAACTAAGCTTGATTTTAGAATCTACGGATTTTAAAAGGGTAAAGAAATTTGCCTGCCATAGTGACCCGATAGTTAAAGTCTATTGACAGAGCTATCGATTAACGGATAAAAGGTACGCTAGGGATAACAGGCTAATAACTCCTAAGAGTTCCCATCGACGGAGTTGGTTGGCACCTCGATGTCGGCTCATCATATCCTGGTTGAGAATAATCTTCCAAGGGTCGGCCTGTTCTGCCGTTAAAATGGTACGTGAGCTGGGTTTAGAACGTCGTGAGACAGTTTGGTCCCTATCTG
>Ga0307489_10000288_pt1 | contig 29221 bp, 51 predicted proteins | sample SB12metaG_FD_202247 | JGI IMG/M metagenome (GOLD analysis project Ga0307489, IMG submission 202247) | Sea-ice brine microbial communities from Beaufort Sea near Barrow, Alaska, United States - SB 1.2 | ecosystem: Environmental > Aquatic > Marine > Coastal | place: USA: Alaska | collected... | reverse complement strand
CGTCATAGACCGTCGTTTCTTGAGTCAATTTAGGATGCTCGGCGAAACTAGGTTTGCCAAACTAGATCCGCCGATTTGGCTACGTCAAAGGGGGACTGGTCAATCAAAAAAGCAAGAGAAACAGAACTGAGTGGGGGTTAAAATGCTTTTGGCAAAGAATTAAGTCAAGAATCTTAAGTGGAATCTTGAGTCAAATTTTCGTTCGTGAGTATTTTGGGTCGCAAATCTTGAATTAGGAAGCGTGACCTTGTGCAAAAGTAAGCTGAAACCATAATGGTGTAAGACCCTGCCTCCGTCGCGGATGATTTGTCGATGATAAGTGAGCCTCTCTTGGGCAACTTGAGCTTGTAATCGCCGTCTCCGAGCGCGTAGTGCGTGTAGCCTTGTTCTTCAAGTTCGAGGGTGACTGTCAGGCGGAACAACTTTTTGCAATCCCAATCGTATTCGGCGTCCAAGCGCGGAAGCTCAATCGTTTCGCCCTTTCCCCAAGGTGTAGGGGCGCGAGTCAAATGGAATGCAACGTGTGAAACCAGTTCATATGTTGCAGATTCAAGCGCTGAAACCAAGCGCTATCAAGCTCACCGTCAAACCCGGATTCGACTGGCACCGCCTTACCAGGGGACGCCCGTGGCTTTCACAGAACCTTCCACGTGGAAATCACCGAAGTCTTCACAGAGGCCTTTCCCGCCCACGCGGTGCAAGAGACTCGCCACACCCGTGAGGGCAATGGTCATGGTGTCCTCATGACAGGGTCATGCAAGTTTGGGGTGTAGGGTCATAGGCTGCCAATCATCTCAATAAAGTAGTGCAGAGCTATCAGAGTTGACGACGTGGCAACGATTACTTGCGAGGCCCTACCTTTTTTATTTCGAGCTCGAAGTCATTTACGTGGACGTCAATCAAGCCTTCCTTGGCGTCGTACTTGACAGACGCCACGAAAGATCCAACGTCGCCGAGGAGCACCGTGCCCTCAAACACAAACATGTACTCGAGCTGCTTCAGCGTTGCCATGGTCACCTTGGAGATGGCTTCCGCGGCAGTGCCCTGGACGCTAATCGAAGCATCTGTAATGCCGAAGATTCCGCCTCCGACGCTAATCTTTTCCGCATTAGCCGTGATGTTCAACACAACATCGCCCTTCTTAGCGTCCGCGCACATCATCTGCGCTGATGCCACAGCTTTCTGAATCTCAACATACTCTTGATCAACGTCTAGGTAACCGGTGATGTGCAGTCCGCCCTCCGGGCCTGGCACGCAAGGATATGAGAACTTGGCGTGCGCTCCGAACGTGATGCCGTTCTCGAAATCCCACGCAAGGTCCACCTCCATGTCAACGGTGACGTTCACAAATTTTCCATCGATGTAATCCACTTTGAACACGAAGTCGAGTTCCGCGGATGCCGGAACAACCTTGATATAGGGGCGCGAGTTGATATATGAATGTAAATTAAAGCAAAGAGCAAACTATGATAGCTTATCATCATGATTAAGTGGTTTTTATATCTGACAGCAAGCAGTCTCAGACTGGGTTCAGCCTGCACTTGCACCGCCTCCCACCTTGGGCAGGTCAGTGTTGGTGCTGTCGAAAGTGCCGCCACCCGAGAGCTTGAGGTGCCAATCCATGTCACTAAGGGGCACGCCACCGAGCTCTGCCGCGGCATTGACAGCGACAGCTTCATGATCGCTTCCGTGTTCGTCGTGGCCAAGGTCGCTCACATTATTTTTGGCCTCCGCAATCGCCTCAACTTAAGGCCTGAGACTACACAATCCCACGTTAACTTCAATTGGAGCATTTCTGCGTTATGAAATGGGATAGCTTCACGGGGTTCTAGGGGAAATGGCATGAAGGCAAGCTGAAAAAGAATACTAGTGTAAGGCCCTGCTTTGTGACTGTCGCTTCCGTATCGAATACTCCCCTTCACGCAGGGGCGCATTGACAAGAAATTGAAGCAAGGGTTGAAAGCGCTTCATTACATGTAATTTGCTGAAATGCAAGCGCTCTCAGTTCGTACTTGCACCGCAGTCCCACCTTGACTTCGAACGTCAGGTCCTTCAGCAACAGCCCGCCGCCGAGACTGGCGAGCGCGTCCTCGTCGTCGTCATCGAATAAGCCACCATTCATCACCCACATCGAGGGCCACATTGGTAGATGACTCCATTCATGCCCGTGATGCACAACCTTTCAGTCCCTTGTTTATCGGGCCAAATTACTCCATATGACGGCATGAATGAAATTATTTAGCTGGCCCCACCCACACGTACTCAGCATCGGGCTGGCAATATTTCGTCGCCGACATCCTCAACCCCTTCTTATGGAGATCCATCGGCCAGTCAGCATCCTCGGGGAACGTGACGGAGCCGTCATACTCGAATCCTCCCACCTCCGGGCACGAGGACTTGTGCTCGCCGGTGAGTAAGGCCATGCACATAAATTCTAAATTATGCCACGTCATAGGATGCATTCACCTTCTTCGTAATTGAATAATCAAGGGCCTTAACGTGGTGAATGACGTGGCAGGGGCATGAGCCACTCAGTCCTTGCTCGCCAGTCGCAACGTCAGCGGGTTCCAGTAAACAAACTCAATAACATAGGGTCTGGAAAGCGGTTGATGACGTGTTCGATGGTTGCTGAATTATTTGCCGGATCCTACCGTGGAGTTCGGCTGTGAAACCTCCCGCTTCGAGTGTGAGGTTGAAGGCCATATCGAGCTCATTGGTCAGGGTGTTGAACATCACCATTGCCGACCCGCTGAGACTGTTGCCCTCACCCAGGGTGTAGGAGCGCAACTTGACATAGACCGCAAAGTTTAAAAGCGGTTCATCTTATGTTAGTTTCGCTACGCGCTGAAAGCCTGAATTCACGGGATCAAGCGCCATGCGCAGTCAACCCGGGTTCAACCCGCGCTGCCCCACCAGGGGAAGGCCGACATCGGCGATGATCATACCCTTCCAATACCAATCGCCGGCGCCAGCGCCGCTCGCTGCAGACGTGTCGTCTCCGGCCGCCGCTCCCAAGGTGAGCGCAGCGTGGCGTCCCATCGACGCGCTCGATACCTCAATAGAGGGCCGAGAAACAATTTCAGCCACGCTTCCAGCCACGCATGTGCAGCCATTGAACTCAAGAAACAAGGGTTCAAATCGCGGCTGATGAGATAGCAATAATGGGGTTATTCGCCGGGCCCTACGTTAGGCATGACATACGCCTGTGCGGTGATTTCGAGACTGCCGATGTCCACCCCCGCGATTTGCACTCCCTTGATACAGGGGCGCAAGTGGAAAAGACGTAAATACGTCAATGCAGATAATCGCATTCAAATTTCAAACGCAAGAACACCATGCAGGTTTTGCAGCACGGGTTTCATCGCGTTTCAACTTGCACCGCCCGGCCTTAACGGCTCCAAACACGTGCATCATCGGCGTGGTCTCATCACCGTCGTCTAGGGCCTTACTCTACACCAAATTTTGGTACTCAACCGGAGCACTTATTGTGTGGTGCGTTGGGGTAATTTGGGTGGTAGCAGAGACTTGGCGACTCATGTTGAGCTGCAAAGTGGGAGACCACTGTCAGGCCCCGCCGTCGTCCACCTCCATCACGATGGACAGATAAATCACATCGACGCTGAGGCCGTTCTCGCCCCCGAGGTCTTTGATGGATGCTTCGGCGGTGAATATTGCGCGCTTGGTCATCGGGTACGTGAGCGAGCCGTTGGCGACCATGTCAAAAATTGGGGGCTTGCCGGCGTCGACGTCGCCGCCAACCGTAATGCACGGCCTGACACTAGTCCACGATTCATCTCAACTGAAGGTTCCTTTTGGTTGGACGATTTTGGCACGGGGTTTAAGGGGGATATTTTGTTGAAAGGTCTGTTATGGGGGTGGGATTGGAGATTCGGTCGGTCGGAATTAGATCAGGGCTCTGATGCCGTCATCTGTGACAAAACACTAAAAACGGCACAGGTGGCAATTGAGAAGTGGGGGTTGAAAAGTGGGGCGCTAGTGAACGTCCCTTGCCGTGATGGTGCACGTGAGGTTCATGCCCATTGCAACGTTCGTGTCCGGCGCCGAGGACCAGGGCCTTACAATATATAAATTTCAGCTTAAACTTGGTGTCAGGGCGACTAGTCGCCCTCAGGGAGACAAGTCGCCCTTGTCTCCTCGAAATCGAGGGTCTATTTACTCAAGGCTCAAGACTTGGTCGGAATTCGGCGGGTCGGGCAGTGGATTTCTCGAAATAGACAGTTGTGATGTTCAAAACGGGATTCGATCCCTCATCCGACAACGAGCTTTTCTCTAGGTTGCTTGCCCTAGAACCCTTGAAATTTCCCACTTCATACGAGTGTCGCAAATATGCTTGAGCTTAGCTAAATTGAAACAGACAAGATAAGTAGTGTAAGGCCCTGCCGAGGACGTCTTGTTCGTTCCTTTGTGGAAGAGGTCGACGACGTGGAGATCGAAGTCACCGTTGCAATCAAGTTTCTTAAGTGCTCCGAGGTTATATCCGCTCTCGGCAAGGGCGGTGGCGTTGGTGGCGAAACTGGCGACGGCGTCGAGCGACCATTGGAGGTCACCCGAACCAATGGTGGTGCCGTCGCCAGTGCTCTCTTTGCCTTCCAGTGACACCACGACGTCAGTCGCGGCGAGACCGCCGCCCACAAGGGCCATCCACATTATTCGGCGCCCAACTGACGCACTTTTGTGGGATGAGTTGGGTCAGTGACAGGTGGTTCCGGTGACAAAAACAACAGTGATAAAATGGCTCAGTGAGCTGAAAAGAGGGATAGCTAGTGCACGGCCCTGCCACCCATCACGCTAAGGAGAGGCATCTCAAAGTCAATGTTCCACGCATACTTGTTCTTTGCGTCTTTGGCGGCGTCATCAGCCGGAGGAATACAGTGACGCTTAACGGACGTATGCAACTCCATAGAGGCCATAGGCGGAACAGACAGGGCTACGTTTCCGTAACCCACAAACTCATCGGCGGCGCATTCGCTTCCGACGCGAATCACCGCGCTGGTGTCGATATCAACCGTCGGAAGCCTGCGATAGATGACGGAGGCGGCGATGGTGGCCGATTTCGCCGTGGTTGAGGGGCGCAAGTTGAGATTCGAAAGCACAATTTCAACAGGCTCGTTGAACTTTAGTTTCAAAGCGGTGAAAACAACCGCGGTCGAACCCGGGTTCAACTTGCACGCCCGCGCCGTACCTTGGTGTCGAATCGAACAGAGCCGAAGATCGTGAGGCCATCGATGGTTGGCACAGTGACGACCCCCGAAACAGTACCCGCGAGGAACGTCTTCGCGGCACTGCTGTCCTCGCCCGTGGGACCCATGGTGTAGGGCCGTAATGCATTGAAGACTAGAATTTGAAAGCAAAGTTTGAAGACGGTTGCGGTTCATCACATTTTAGTTCCAAGCGCTGAAAGCTCGAAGCCCACGGGCGGTGAACCCGGGTTCAACTCGCACTGCCGCCCCACCTTGGTCACCTTGACGCTCACGGTGACCGACTCAATTGTGATGAGCTTAGCAATGGTAATTGGCATTTTCACCTGCGCGTCGATCTCAGCCAGCTTCCCGCCCTTGTCGCTGACGCCGCAAACAAACACACCCGAAGCGGTGGCGAAGCCGTCGAGGAAGCCCCCGACGTTATGAAGCGTCAGGGTGCCGGAGGCGGAGAAGCTCTGCCCCTCACCGCACGGCACGACGAAAGCGGCCATCATCTTCAGTGTGACGGCAGGGGCATCCTTGGTCCCTCCAAGTATGGCCAAGCTAGGCTAATCATTCCTTGCCACACTGTGTGTCATATGGCGCCATTTATCTGAATAAACGAGGCACTAGGATGAGGTCGATGAAGATGAGGACCATGATTCACTCAACCCTTGCTCGATAATCGCGGTTGATGATGTGGCAGCCGACTACGTGTCAGGCAAGGCCCTACCTCCAAGCGCGGCGTTCATCTCACCGCGCGCGTACACGGGGAGCAGTTCAAACTCGCCCCCCGGAGGGTAAACCCACGCGGTGGTGACCGTGAAAGAACCGCTGACGCCGTTGACTTCCCCAACAAGCGTGCCCGTTAGCTCGCCATCCCAATGGCGAGTATCGTTGCCCGTTGGTCAGGGGCTTACAATGGCTCATTATTGAGATAAACATGAGGCGTGTTATTTCCAAAATCTCACCGGAAACCTCTCGTGAAACAGCACACAAAAGCGCACACACGATAACGGTCAAGCTGAAGTCAACGTCGGGGAGACATGTCTCATAATCTCCTCGAATTTTACGGACTCTTTACTGAGGAACTCTCTGGATTACGACCCCGTCGGATTTCGGTCAGCGTGGCTCTCGCTTTGGAATGTTCTGATGGGTCGAACAGACTTCGATACCATTGTCTCGATACCAGACCCGACACTGAGTCTAAGCTGGGGACGATTGCATGACCCTGCCGTTGGGGTGCCGTAAGCAGTCATGACGACGTTCTCCATGCCTCCGGTTCAGGCCGGCGAGATGAAATGCTTGGAACCATGTCATCCATGCGTTTAAGACCCTCGTGCATCGAGTCAAATGACAGTTCCAACGTGGCAGGAATTATTCACCCGCCCCCCTTCCTCGAGTAACAATGAAACCGTATCCCATACAACGCGGCAAGACTTCTTTAGCAGGCCCTACCCATCGTGACCGGTCCGAGCTCGAGCGAGGAGCTGCCGATGGCGACCTTCACGACGTAATCGGGATAATCGCGATCTACGATGTCGGACAAATCCAAATACATGTCCAAGGGAGGCTTATATTTTTCCATCTCCGCTTCGGCCCAGATCGCGTCCTCGGCGTTGGCTAGTCCTCCAGCGCCACGGGTCGGGCGGTAAATACTTCATGCTCCGTCATACGATTGCGTATAAATCAAGAAATGAGAGTTGATCTAAAACGCGGTGGACGCCATGAAATGCACGGTTCATGCTCGCCACGTCATAGGCTGACATTTTACTCAATAAACGAGGGTGTAAACACAATGTATGACGTGCCCGGAATCCAATGGCCGCACCAGCGTTGCGTGAGAACCCCTCGATGTAGGGGCGCAAGCTATACATGAAAGCAAACCTTGAAATCATTTCCTCAGAAATCATTTTCAAGCGCTCCTCAGAGCTAGTTCCGGACGTTTTTCAACACGAGGTTCACACGGTCGCAACCCGTACCAGCCTACCTCGAGGATGTCCACAGGGCCAGTGTCGGCGGTGCACACGTCACGGAGGACGTCGCACAACATCTTATCGCCGGGGCAGATAAGTCCGCCCTTTCGTGGGCCGCAAGGCAGGACCGCTTCAATGTACGTGACCGTCCCCTCGGTCTCCTTGGTGAAATTGGAGTCCTTGGACGACGACCCAACAACCTCCTCACCGTAGGACCAGGTTGATAATTTAATCCACGTCATATGCTGTTTAATGATCGCGAGCAACGAGAGTCTAATACGTGATGAATGATGTGTTTGGACCTACCTGGCTGGCGCCCATCCTCGACCTCGCACCTAACGCGGCCGCTGGCGCTGCAATACGCTTCGACACCGAGGTGAGTTGCCCGGCGCCGTCCACAACGCAGACCTCATGCGTGATAGCCGATATATTGCCAGTCGGATATTCGAACATGTCGTCGTCGACGATGTGTGGCTTGTCGCTCTTGCGATTCGCGGTATAGTCCGCGTCGCCGATGCACACGAAAGCAGAATCGTCGACGTCGCGAGAGACTAACACATCAGCGGCCGTAACCTTCAATCGAAGCGCGCCCACGTTAACACAGTCTGCGTTTGCTGGGCAAAGCGAATACAACATCCCATCGTTGTCTGCAAACCCGCACGCTGAGCCAGAGGCGCCCGCGGCGCTCCCCACCGACGCACAAGTCAACTGGAAGCTGGTGCGCTCCCGGGTGATCTCAACTTCCGATCCATCCGCGTTGACGGTGCGCTCGAAAAGGATTGGCACCGACAACCAGAGCCTTACACTTAATTTTTTGTTTTCTCATGTTAACTTGAGCACCTGAGATGAACGTCTTGTGTGGTTGCAGGGTACAGTACGCAACTCAACGACGCAACGGCAGCTGCCAAAGGAGCTGATAAAGTGGTGGAGTAGTGTAAGGCCCTGCCGACACGAGCTCGGGGCGGTCGCATTCCTGATCTTGCACATCCTCTGTCACAGTCGCCTGATCGTCGGCGGGGATGTTGAGCTCAGTAATGCGGGCAGAAGTCAAGCACATCCACTGGGCCTCGTCAACTTCGTCAATCCTGTCCACGTGATCATCAAGTCCCGGCTCATCGGGATCGATGATGGTTGCAGTATCGGTGTCAGTATCGGTGTCAGCATCGGTATCTCCGCCCCCCTCGGAGCCGCCCAAGCTCGACGCCAGATGAGCGCGAGCCTGTGCCGACACCATGGCGCTTGCCCTTGCCATTGCGCCGGATGTTATATTAGCCTCGGCAGTGCTGCCTGGCGGAAGCTTCGCGCACACAAACGGTTTTGCGCAGACGAGCTTTGTGGTCTCGTCCCAGCCTGCGCACGGGCTGCCCAAACCGCCGGCGCACTTCATGCAGGCTCCCAGAAAGCAGTGCCTACATTGGTCCCAACTCTCCCGCTCAGATTGGGCTGAAACGGCTGAATGAAACGGCTGTAATGAAACGGCTGTGATGAAACGGCTGAAACGGCTGAGACTGAGCTGAAAAGTGGGGGACTAGGTCTAGAGCCTGGTCTGTGAGGCAACTGTGGGTTGTATCTCGTACTCTACTCAGTATTTGGCCCGTTTGGCGATCAGTCAAAAGTCAAATACGTATTTTGGTACGTTACCAAAGAAATCACGTACTGTAACTTACTTGCTCACAAACCAGGCACTGGTGTCAGAACCCGCCTCAAAGTTCTCGGAGTACTCAGGGTCGACGTCCGCGGTGGTGGTGGTGACCGTGTGCGTGCCGAGGCATACCGCCGCAACACACGTCTGGCCGCTCATGCACACCTGCAATGGTGGGGCAAAGGAGATTGCAATGGTGGTTCAGAATGTGGATCATCGAGTGAATCAAAGGTTGCTTACACGTGGTTTAAGGCGGGTCAAATGTGGGTCGGGGATTGTTCAAAGCTGATTGTGCATAAGGTGGTTCGAAGGTGAAGCAGACCGGAAGCCGGTTGATCGGTGGTTGAAATGTGGCTCGAATGTTGTACCAAAGGTGGCTACAAATCTCGAAAGCGCGGTAACGAACCTGGTCAAAGGCATCCGGGCCACAACGCATGTCATATGCGCACTTCCTCTGCGCGTCATCCTTAGCGGGACACGCTGCGGCGTAGTTGGACGAGAACGTTGTCAAGGCATCACTGGCGGTAGCGCCCGCGACGCAATTGCCGTCCGCGTTGCATATTTTATCGGGCCTACACACGAGGCCGCATGGCAGGGCCGATCACTAGTCCACTTTTCTTCTCATCAAACTGATCAATTTCTTGTGACCACCTGACTCGTCCCTCAGAAAGTGGTTCAGTTGCGCCGAAAATTGGATAAGTGTAAGGCCCTGCCGCCGTGCATGGGGCCGCATTTGTCCTCCCATGCGCATGACGAAACTGGGCACACAACGCCGTAGTTGAAAGAGAAGCGGCGCATCGGGTCCGTGGGATTCCTCTCGTCAGCTCCGGCGATTGCCTTCATCTCGCACTTGCCGGCGTCGCACGCGTGGCTAGCGCTGCACACCGTGATGCAGGGGCGCGAGTTGAAATTGAAAGCAAATATTGCAACCGGTTCATCGCATTTTACTTTTAGAAGGTGAAAGCGAGCGCAGATAACCCAAGTTCATCTTGCACCGCCCCACCGTGTCCCCGGCGTCCGGCCCGCACAGGTCGTCGGCGCTGCATGCCGAGCATAATCCGTTAAAGTTGTTGGAAAATTCGAGAGCATCAAAGATTGTGTCCCCCGCGCCGCGAAGCTGAGCCGTAGCACCTCTGCCGAGCTTAGCAGCGGTGCTCGCGGCGACATCTTCAATGAAGGCAGTGGCCATGCACATGTTCGTTACGTCGCATGACTCTCCCTTGGCGTAGGGGCACGCGTACGTGAAAAGTGAAAGCAAAGTTTGTAAGCGGTTCATCATATGTTAGGTTTGAGCGACGAAACCAAGCGCAGTGAAGGGGGTAACCTTGCACCGGCCCACCATGGGGCACACGTGGCTTCCGAACCACGGCCCGCACAACCCACCCGCAGGGCCTTACACTGGTCAACCTTTCAGCCATTATTCAATGAAACCCCACACAAATCATCACGCAAGAAACGCTAAGATTTTTCTGAACTAGTATAAGGCCAACCCAAGTGGATTTCGGGATCCGAGCATCATTTTGGGTGGATTCGCGGCGGGGCAGGGGGCAAGTCGGATCGGCGAGTTGGTCTACATCGTATGAGCAAATGACCCCGGAAATCAACCCTAAACTCAACAGGAACCCTAAACCCAGAACAGACCGCATCTTACGGGCAAAAATACCCCAAAACCGATCCGACTCGTCCGAAATCGGTGCGGGGGTTGCTCGCATCCCGGATCCGAATTGGGTCGGCCTAAGGCCCTGCCCACCGGATCCGGCGCACATTGGGAATCGGACACGTGGAGCATTGTACAGTGACACGGCGGAGTTATAGATAGGCGCCTTGGTGTAGGGGCGCAATATGAAATTGTAAGCAAATTTTCAGCTCAAAGCAATCGCTGTCAAACCAGGCTATATTGATGAGGGAGACAGAAGCCTCCGCGTGTAAAAGGAGGCACCGGCCTTTGGCCCCGGTTCCCGTACACTGGTTCAAGTTGCACCGCCCACCATGGGCGCCGGAGTGGCACTAGCGTTGCGCAACTCTTCGGCGCTGGCGCAGTTCTTCTTGCCAGCGACGGTGCCGTTGAACTCAAACAGCTCGTGGTCGAACGTGAGTTCACCCATCACGTGAGGCCGCGCAACGCAAGTTGGAACATTGAAAGTCCTGTTTGAAAGCGACAGATTGATCGTAGTTTCAAGCGCTCAAACGCTGAACCCAAGCGCTTTCAAGCGGCGGGGTCCAACCTGCCGATCACCACCCGCAAGTTGAAAGTGAAAGCAACGTTTAAGAGCGGTTCATCATATGCTAGTTTAAGGTCACGCTCCCCCTGATTCCGGATTTCTACGAAAAAGGTTTACGAACGGAAATTTGACTCAAGATTCTTGAGTTAATTAGTTGCCAAAAACATTTTGACCCCCCACTCAGTGCTAGGAGTAAAAACTGTTCGAAAAAACATTTTTTGACAAAACCTTTTTGATTTTCCTGGGTATGGTTGACAGTGACCCTAGAACGCAACTTAATGTCGCGGAAGCGCCAATTATATTTTGCCCAGAAACACAGATATGGTGTGTGATGAAACAAAAAGCTCATAATTTCTTTCGGTTTGTCGCCGAGAAGCGCGACCATACCCAGGAAAATCAAAAAAGTTTTGCAAAAAGAAGTGTTTTGCGAAAAGTTTTTACTCCTAGTGCCTTGTCTGTAAAGCGTACTAGTATTAGTATCTTAGTACTTTCGTTTGGCGAGTCACGACTTGCCAAACGTAAGTACTAGAGTACTAGGATACTAGAGCTTTACAGACTAGGCACTAGAACTGAGTGGGGGTCAAAATGTTTTTGGCAACTAATTAACTCAAGAATCTTGAGTCAAATTTCCGTTCGTAAACGTTTTTGGTTGAAATCCGGAATTAGGGGGAGCGTGACCTTAAACAAGTAGTTCCGAGCAAGACCCGATGTCAGGTACCCAAATGATACCAGTCAAGATAGCATAATCACGGTGATGCATGACGTTTAAGGTAAGGTTCGTATGCGGTGGATAACGTTTTGGAACGACAAATCTGGCTTGAACTTTATGCGTCCTGATGAATCTATGCGTATTTGGTAAGTTCCCGAGTACCGTTTATCGGGTCTTGCTCGGACCCAGCAAGCGCTGTGGTAACAAAGCCCGGTCAACCCAGGTTCGACACATGCTCCAACCCTCGACGGACACTCACCCAGCGTCACACACCAGAAAAATCATGCCATCCCCACCTTGATGAAGTTGCCCTCCTCGTAATCGCATACGTCGCCCGCCAGCGTACCCCCTCCTCTGATTTCGATGTGGAGCGGGCCGAAATCCAGGATGATGGCTTCAACCCTGGCGCCAGGGCCCTACACTTGACTATTTTCAACTCAACTTGCGACACTCGTTTTTTCACTGAAATCTCACCCAACCCAAGCCACAAAAGGTGCTAAGTTGAGTGCCGAGAGTGGACTAGCGTCAGGCCCTGCCCGGCGCGGATGTTACCCGTGAACGTGTCGAAAGAAAACCACGCCGTAATGCCCGCCAACTGCCCTTTGATCAAACCCTTGACATACGTTTTCTCTTCGCCGCCGGCCTTGATACCCTAGGATTAGGGCCAGCTAAATACAGCTTGCCACGTCATATAGTGGGGGTCTAAAACGTCATCTGATGCCATTCGACTCGAGAAGCGAGGATTTAAAACGCATCTAAATTTTCCTGGCCCTACCCGAAAGATCGTAGCCTCCATGAAAACCGACAACATTTCCACGGATTCAATCCGCAGACTGTCGATGGATGCCGTGATCTAGGGCCGGCATATAATTCCCGCCAGCACGTCGAAGGATGCCATTTAAGTAAATAAACGAGCGTCTAAACCGCGATGGACCAAGTGGCAGTAATCAGGACACATTTGCCAAGCCCTTAAGCCCTGCCGTAATCTCGGCAACGTTGTCGGGCGCCACCGCTGCACAGTAGAATATGACGTCAGCGTTTGCCTCGAGGGCCACCACTCCAAGGTCGATCGACAGGCTTGCGTTGAATTTCACGGTATCGCCTAGGAGTAGAGGCGCAATTTAAGGCAAATTAAGGCGACTTCTGATAGTGGTTCATTAAACATTTCGTTTCATTCGTTGAATCCAAGGAAGCGCTCTCAAACGGGGTGTAACCCGCACCCGCTACCTGCACCGGCAAGTTGTAATTGAAAATAGCGTTTGAGACCTGTTCATCATGTGTAAGTTTCAAGTGCTGAAACCAAACATGATTTCATATCGGGTGGGTACACCGAGCACCACCCCACCTTGCCCGCAGGGGTACTTGAACTCCAGGTTGGCCTTGATGTAGGGACGCAAGTTGAAATTGAAAGCGATGTTTGAAAGCGTTTCATGATACGTTTTCTTTCAAGCGCCGCATTTAGCTTTTCAAGGGCGGTCAACCCGGATCCAACTTGCACTGCCTCACCTTGATGGAGAAGAGCGGAGGGTCGGCGATCAATACCACAGGGTAGGGTCCTCTCAGATGAGCTCTTCGAGTGAGTGACAATCACAGTTCATATGAATCGACGGTTTTGGGTCTGTCATTAACGTCAGAAGTAGAGCTAGAGCTATGGTTGGCAACTTTTGGCTGCTTTTCATTTGTCGCCATGTTGTGGAATAAGCAGTGCAAATAATTCTCACTGCAACAGAACGGTGACCGGGGAGTGACGGGATGCGGTGGGTTTGGCTGGATGTCCCTTACCGCAGCCTTTACGTACACATCCTCGAGCACGACACCCTCGCCCCTGCCCCATCGGAGCGAGACGGACGCGTACGCCGTTGTGCTTACCATGGCCGCTTTCTCCTCGGTGTAGGACCTTACACTTGTCCACTTCTCGTTTCAACGTACGCTCTTCTCGGGTGAGTTGTGTGTTTTCATACGCAAGTCAAATAATCGGCTTAACTTTGGCGCTTTTTGTGAGATCATTTGGGTAGCTTTCAATGACAAAATGGGTATCCTAGGTTGAGCTGCTGTAAAGCCCTGCCTCGGGGCTCACGTCACTCACCGTGCCTTCAATCTCCGGCGTCTCCCCCTCCACCAGATCTTGGTTGCTCTTCGACAGAGGCATATTCAGCTGGGGCAGGCCCGATGACGTCCCCATGGACACGGTGCCGCTCACGCTCGCCTTGTTCTAGAGCCATCCATACCAGCACATACACACATGCACACCACATTTTGCGTTCCCCATCAATTTATGGCCGGCTCTCTTTGTGTTGGGGATTGTGTGGTGGGGTGCTCCATTGTAGATCGGATGAATACTTCTGATGGTTTCAGGGCAGCAAGAAATGTTAATTCGGGTTACTCGTAGATAAAGCTACGCCCCTGGAAAGGGGAGTACGTGATGAACGTTTGTGTCCCCTGCCGTGTAAGCAAGCTTCTTGAACTTCTCGAAGTCGTCGAAGATGAACATTACAGTGTCATTAGCCGCCTCGCCCGCTGCCCCTCCCAATGTGGCTGACAACGCAATGTCATCGTCAGAGTCTTCGGTGGCGTTCCACCGAGGATACCCCGTCACAATGACGTTGACGTCCGTAACAACGAGCACAAAGTCTGTGCCGGGGGGGGTGATGATCACCTGACCCAAGGGTCTTACACGCGTCCACTTTCCAGCGCAATGTACACACTTGTAGTGGGACGAGTGGGATCGTTTCAGTGTCAAACAAGACAGAGTGACAAAATGGCTGTCCTTGAGCGGGGTGACAAAATGGTTGACTCTGAGATGGAAACTTGGCGTGTGTAAGGTCCTGCCGAGCCCACTGACAGCTTGACTTGGAGCACGGCGTCTTCGTCGGACTTGACGCGGCACTTGGTCCATCCAGACACCGAGCTGTGTAGCGACATGATGTCAGGGATGACAACCGACATGTCACCGGAGATCAAACCCCTCTGCGTAGGGCCGCCTGCCACTAGTCCCCCCCCTCGATTCAGTTGCTTAACTTGAGCACCTTCGAGTGGCGGGGTTCACTTGAGTGTGGTGGCAAACTCGAGTGTCGCTACAGGCACATAATAGCAGCGGCAATGGTGGCTTACACTCAGTGTCGGATTTGGTACCGAAGGTATGGTATCGAATTCCGGTCGACCAGTCAGAACTGTCCATTTCGGACATCCCACCGACCGACTCACCGAAATTCCGTCCGGGTCGCGATCCTTGAGTATATAAACCCTGGAATTCGAGGAGATGAGGGAGACTAGTCTCCTTACACTGAAACCAAGTTGAGTTGACAAGTTGGGGGAGTAGTGTGATAGCCCCCCTCAAATTGATTGAGGTGGCAAAATTGAGCGTGGTTACAGGTACGCAACGGCGGTTCAAGCTGAGCTGATAACGCGTGGGACTGGTATGAAGATAGCCTTGCCGCGTCTCACTCGTGCTGGACGGGTCAAGGTTGCACGACCCAATCTTCGTCAGGAGGTTGCCCGTCACGTGATCGGACACAAGGCCCACTGTGCCGTGAACCTCGTAACAGGGCCGTGCTACATGAGTTGATTTTTTGAGTTGATGTTTCAACTCAACAGTAAGCAATTTTAACCCAGTCTCAGTCATGTCTACCCCGTGACACCCCCGAACTCAGCCTGTTGACCAATCATGGACCGGGAGAAAATGACAGTCTTCCCATTGACCAATGTTTCGGTCAGAATTGGCGGCGCGGAACCAGCAAGCAAATCCAGCCAATAACATCTCACGGTCTAGATCCAGTCTTCCTCTTGCTTTTGACACCTGTCGAACACCGAAATTTGGTGTTCGTCACCCTCAAACTCCGCCGATCGGGGTTCGCGGAGGGGTGAGGCCGCCGAGGGGTGAACCGCGACCAGTCAACTCCGCCGCGGCTAGCTTCGCCGCCGATCAAAAGCAAGAGGATGTCTCCGGTCCTCTGGAGACCCTGAAGACCCCCATATCATTGGTCGAGAGAGTGGTTCTCTGAGATGTGATTGGATGGATTGCCTTTGTTCACTACACTATGGTTGATTCTGATCGGAAACGAATGTATTCCCTGATTGGTCATGGAAATACTGTTATTTTCTCGCGGTCCCTGATTGATCGAGAGCGTATGTTCGGGGGGGGTCAGGGAGTCAGGGGTTAGACACACCAGAGACTGGGTTCCGGCCATTTGCCCGCCACCTACTTGCGGTCATCCCGCTGCACAAGCCAAAGATGCTCCAGTGAAGCTGAAGTTGAGCTGAAAAGGTAAGTAATGTTAAGGACCTTGCCTCGTACGTGTCTTCCATGGTATCGAACATGATCGCAGCGTACAGCGATACATTCATAGCCCCCAACCCGCCCACCAACAGGGCCTTAAACCATCTCTGGTCCACCATCATTCACCGAAACCTGACATCCATACGTGGAGTTTTGTGTGCGAGTGTGTGAGTCACGTGTGCAATCAAATACAGACTAAGCTGATCAGCGATCGCTTTGAAACCACTGAACTCATCCCTATCAAATAAGTAGTGCAAGGCCCTGCCACCCAACATGGCAGTGTCCACGGCCTGGGATCCCAACAGCGCGGAGGCCGCGTCACTGTCCGACCGGCTGATGTCAATAGCACCGGCGACCGACCCCACGTAGTACCTCGTTCCGTTGATGTTGTAAACCTTGATGTATGGGTGCAAGTTGAAATTAAAATTAACAATTGGTTGATAGTGTTTTGTCCATACATTAGTTTCAAGCGCTTGAGCGGTCAAACCGAGTGGTCACAACCCCGGTTACAGACTGCACCTCCCCACCTTGAGGTCGAGCATAAGCGACCGCAAAGTGATGCCTGGGGCAATCAATGCGGGTGTGTTGCGAATGCCGCGCACAGTAAACGCGGGATAATCATCGCCAATAATCAGGGCCTTTAATCAGGCTCTGTTTTTCCATTTAGCTAGCTCGACCTTCTTTGGGGCAGCTGCAGGGGATTTGTGACAAACGGGTTGCATTTACGGCGAAGAGATAAATAGTTTACGACCCTGCCGGTAACTCCGCAGTATTGCGTGCCGATGACGAGAATCTCGGGAATCTGGGATTTGCCGAGCTTGATCCCAACGCCGAGCTCGAGCTGATTGGATTGGCCCAACACACACGGGTAGTGGAAAATTATCTCGCCCTTGATGAGTACGGTGGGAGTGGCATCCTTGACGCAGGGTCTCACACATAGTAATCCACTTTTCAACTCAAGTTTTAGCACGCTTTTTGGTGGGATGCGTTGAATTTACAAACACCTCACAAAACGGTTTTCTCAAGTTGAGTCGTGAAGCACACCAGTGTCAGGCCCTACCTCGTCGTGGAGCGCATCCTATTGGTATGGGCACGATTTAAATTGAAAACCCAGTTGAAGAAGGTTCATCACATCATAGTTTCAAGCGCTGACATCATGCGCGGCCAACTTGGGTTCAACTTGCATCGTCCCACCTTATAGTACGCGATGCGCACCTTGGCACAGGGACAGGTGTCAATGCAGTCAGCATGTCAATCATGCCAATTGATGCAAGAAAAGAGATCCCAAAACGCGGTGTATGACATGGCACCACATGAATTCGTTAATAATGCTCGCCACGCGACATAACGCCATTAAAGTCAAGCGTCGAAAACGAGGCGGATGACGTGGCAATTGAATTAGTGAAATAATGGCCATACGGTGGCATTGACCTTGATCCAGTTCAACACTACTTCTCCCTCGGCGTCAGCCTTGAAGCTGGCGTTGAATGAAGCGGAGCCCTCCATTTGAAGAGACTCCAACCCCGGGATGCCGATGCCCGAAAGTAGGGCCGGGCAAATAATTCCTTTGGCCTCATCATAAAGGATGCCATTTGGCTGAGGAAATGAGAGTCTACAATGCCTGCGATGATGTGGCAGGAATGATGAACATTTGTCACATCATATGATGACGTTCTAATCGAAGAGACCTGAGGGTCTAATCGCAGTGGTTGACGTGGCAGGTATCATTTGCCAGTCCTGCTTGAGAGCGACGCGGTGCCCGAGGCGTTGGCGTCCAACATGATCGGCTTGTCGGCCACGCGTGGGATTTCGACCAACGCAGCTAGCTTCAGGTTATCCACCGTGATGTAGGGCAAGCGAGGATTACAAACCCTGCCACGTCATATGATTCCAGCTCAACTCGAGAAAACAGGGTCTAAACGAGGTTGATGACGTGGCCGCAATGATGTGCCGGTCCCTACCGTGATGGCGCCGTCGAGGAGATCTGCGCTTTTCACAGAGAGCGTGGCGTGCACCGTGTAAGGTGTGTCGGGATTATACACCTCAACCGCGTTGATTAGGGTCATCAGTGAAAAGCGAGGATAGGAAATGATTTAAATAAATAAACCAGTGTCAAACTATGTGGATTATGACGTGGCAGTCGTCATTCATCTCGAACCTAAAGTCATATCAGGGAATCGCGAGCAAAGGGAACCTCCGTAATACTCAATAGACAGTGGTCGTAACAAGTGGTTGATGACGTAGCAAGCGGTATGAATGTGGGACCTACCACCTCCTGCTTCAGCCTCCTCGAGGATTTCAGAGGGGTCGCACATCAACACCGCCGTGCCTTCGAGTTCGAAGTCAAGTTTGCCCGACAGCGCAACAGTGGCCGAGAGCGAGGCGCGTTCTCCTGACTCCGGGCACGGGCCCAGGCTGAGGTGACCGATGGCGTCCTAGGAGTAAAGCCTTGTACCAGTCACCACTTTTCAGCTCAACCCGAGAAGTTTTGCCATTGCACCACCAACGAAGAACGACCCAACTGATCCCCCCACAAAAAGTGCAGTGCTCACGATGCGTTGGAAAGTGGACTAGTGTAAGGCTCTACCATGGAGAACTTGCTGCCGTTGTAAAACAGTCCAACCATGGCTTCCATCTTCAGACCCGTGCGCCAACTCGTCGCAGCTGTGTGGTAGGATCCTTCAACCTCCGCCATCCAGTCCACGTTAAATGCTTGGCCCGTGGCGTTGATGACAAAGTCCCACACCGCGCCCCCGCCTGGCGCCACTGACTTGACCACGCTGATGTAAACTTCCTCAAGCCAGGGGCTTACACTGGTACACGTTTCAACTCACCCTCGTGTACTGTTCAGCTCACCAGATGAGCCATTTTGACACTACAACCACCCAACTCACACAAAACCGCACGAAACGTACATGTCTAAGACAGAGTAGTGAAGCCATGACTGAACTCAATGAGTTGAGTGGAGTTTTCGATTGAGTTTACTGAGTTGTGATTGGTCGACAGGAACATTCATTCGAACTTTCATAATCAATGTTCCGCTCGGCCAATCACAACACAGTGAACTCAGTAAACTCAGGTTGCAAACTCAACTCAACTCATTGAGTTCAGTCATAGCTTCACTTACTTTGTCATATGTTGAGCCGAAATGTGGACTAGTGACAGTCCCTGCCTCAAGCGTCAGCAGATCACCGATCTTGAGATACTTCGCCGTGGCCTCCAACCCGAAAAGGACGGTACCTTCCGCCCATGTCCACGTCGCCCCCTCTGGAGGGTCACATTTGACCACAACCGACGCTTCCGCGGCACCGCCTGTAGCGTTGCCACCCATCAAAATGCCGGTATCTTCCGAGACAGTGAGCCACAAGTTCGCCTCGACATAGTCCTTGCAAGGGTAAGTGAACTCGACGCTGCCTCCCAGGGTCAACTGCTTCTTCTCCCCGAGGAAGGGCCTTACACTGCTAGTTGTCTACTTTTTATCTCAACAAGAGGAGCCCATTTAGTGTCATTGAAACCACCACCCAACTGATCACGCGAAATGTGTTGAAGTTGAGCTTACAAATGGACGTGGCGCGAGAGCAAGGCCCTGCCCCGATGGTGGTGACGACCTCGGCGTATACGTCGACGTCTCCGATTTCGAACTTGCTGCCGATGCCAGTTGCCGTGGTGGAGATCATTACGGTCACGCCGTCGAAACGTGGCATGGACGGGGTGCCCGCCCCGAGCGAGATGTTACCAGTCAAGTACAACTCCCAATTGGCAGGGCCGGGCAAATAAGTCCTGCAACGTCATGGTATGGAATTTGATGGAATTCCAAAAACGAGGGTCTAGCTCTACAACCCGGTTTAGGACTTGGCAGAATATTTTATGCAGGCCCCACCAGTTGGGCGGCGTTTTCACACCGCCAAGCGCCGGCGAACCCAGGCGAGTCGCCAACACCGCGAGTGATTCAGCCGGTGAGTCCTGCTCGCAGTCGCAGCCTGGCTCGGGATACGTGACGTTCAGAATCATACTGGCAGCGGGAATGAGAAGCTTGATGGCTCCGTTTCCGACCTCGACGTTAGACAATGTGGCGAGCACGTTGATCGATCGGTCGTGGCAGTTGTACACGCCGCTCACGGTGAGGCGCATCTGGAAGGACGACATGTCGATCTCGATGTCGCCGCTGAGCGTCCAGCATGCACGGCCTTGACACAATCCACATTTCAGCTCAAAATATGCACTTTTCTGCGGGATGAGTTTGGGTGTGTTTTAGTACCAAAATGGTTAACAAAACGACCGACGTGAAACAGAGTGTCGGATCCGGCATCGCAAGTATGGTATCGGATCCCGTTCGACCGATCATAACTGTCCATTACCAGCATCCCATAATCCGTATAAGTTTGCCCGGGTCGCGATCATTTAGTAAAAAGACCCTCGATTTCGAGGAGATCAGCATTTCTAGTAATGCTTACACGGGGTTTAAGCCGAAACGGGGGGGCAGAAGGCCCTGCCACCAGGGTTTTTCTTCAAGGCACATGGTTGCTCCAGCCGTCGCGGTGGCGCGAAGGTTCGCCGTGATGTAGTATCGCAAGTGCAAGTTGCAAATGAAAGCTAAGTTTAAGAGCGGGTCACCAAGTTTTTAGTTTCAAGAGCTGTAATCAATCGTTGTCAACCCTGGTTCAACTTGCACCACCCCACCTTCACGGGGCCGGCGGTGATGGAAAGCGTCGCAATGAGCGACACCTGGTGCTGGAAAGTCCAGCCCGCCTCCGCTGTGCGAGTGAGCTTACCAGCCCACAATGCGCGAATGGAAGCGTCAACGGGTCCGTTGGCGGGGTCAACCATTTTACCCACGTCGTTGGCGCTGAGCGCCACCAAAGCGGAGGGCCATGCCAATAACGCCCGCCACACATGTCATAGGATTCCATTCATCTCATGAAACGAGGGAATTAGCGTGTTTGAAGACGTGGCAGGCGGCAGGCCCTACCGCAGCTTCGGCGAGGAAGTCGATCTCAACGTCGGCGCCGTCAAAGTCAAACGTGAGCGCTTCCGCATCCGCCATGCCGTCGCCTGAGCCGACCACCACCGTCTCCTCCGCCGGATCCGAGTCAGAAGAGGCAGTGCTGTTGCCCGCAGTTAAGACCCAATACCGATTTCAGGATGTCGATTGTTAAATATGAACATATACAATGTGGTACATTGCGACATTTGACCATACTGACGTACCCGGTATTAAACAGAGGCGATTGGTAAATATGCCTATGCCCATGTACACTGATTTATGCTCGATTGGACTATATTGATGCGTGGATGATACCGGGCCTTACTGTTAGCGGCACCCTCACCGAGAGTAGCGGCCTGAGCTGTGGATTGAGCTTTGCATGTCCCCACCCCGGCATCACCCACTTGATGACACATCGTGTTGTCCCCGCGATGACGCTTCTTTAGCTGGGGCCCGTGCAACAGGCGACGGTCCGCCACGAGTCGATGACCAACCTGGTCCAACAACAATCGGCGGTGGCGAACTGCAGTATCGTTGGACGCGGAATCCTCAGCTACCTCGCCTTCGGCTGCTTTCAGCGCGATGTCGCCCTGTTCCTCGTCCTCGACAGTCCCGTCTGTGTTCCCCTCCACCTCGTCGTTGGCCTCCTGCTAGGGCCAGGCAGATAATTAACAATGGTCTCCACGTCATAGGTGTCAATTGAATACAGCAGGGTGTAGCACGCGGTGGATCGATGGATATCGTCAGACCAGTGTTACATAATAGCTCGCCGCGTCACAGGGTGTCATTAAACCCAATAGACGAGGGTCAGAACCCATTTAAATTCAGTGTTGGATCTGGTATCGAAGGTCTGGTATCGAATGTCATTGATCATTCATGCATTTCACCGACCGACTGCGACTCGCGGAAGTCCGACCAGGCCGTCATCCTCAAGTAGATAGACCCTCGATATAAAGGAGATGAGCACGCTTACACAGAGTTTAATGACGTGGAAGTAATTATTCCCCAAGCCCTACCTCCTGCTCGCCCACCACCATCTCATACTGTACCGGGGAGTAAAACCCACCAGTCACTAGCAGGCTGCGCAAGCTCACCCCCGCGATGCTCAGGTCCTGCGTCTCCAGAGTCGCGGCAAACTCCAAGATGGCGCCTTGCGGGCGCTCGGAGCGCGGAATGTTTGCGCCCTACGGATAAGGTCCGGTAAATATAATGAGACGGCACATCATACCAACAGGCATGAATATACCCAGAAATAGTATAGTATCATACAATACTCGTACACATAGTAGTCACACATATTAATCAAGACGTCCGACTTCACTCAAAAATGATGGTCGATGTAAAACTTGGTATGTGACGTGGGACTGGGCCTCACCCACAGCATCACAGATGCGTTGAGCTGGATGTTGGACGTTGGCATAGTCTCCGACGGAGAATCGTTGGCGGACTCCTGAGTCGGACCCGATCCCAAGTTGGGAATGTTGATGGTGATGTACCCCTCTGTGTGCGGGCTCAAGTTGAAAAACCGAAAGCAAGGTTTGCATCTTGAACGCGATTAGTTACCCTCGAGCGCTGAAACCCAGCGCTTTTAACCCGGGGGCTCACGGTGAAAGTGATTTATCATATTGTTTTGTGTTTTTTCATGCGCTCAAACCAGCTTTTCAACTTGGTCCGGGGTCAGTTTGCACTGGGATCGACCCTTAGCGCGTTTAATCCGGGGTCACCTTGCATTGGGATCGACCCTGCTTTGAAATTAAAAACAGTTGCCTCGTATTTGGTTTGAATAGTTGAACCGTGCACTTCCACTAGACGGGTGTAATTGGATTCAGCTTGCCCCCCCCCTCACCTTGGCACTGATGGGGTCGGTCCCTTCAGGCGAGTACTGCCCATCAAGTACCATCTCGACCATGAGCGGGGAGTCTTCGTTGTAGTTGAGGCTGGGAATGGAAACATTTATGGCGGCCTTGTTGAAGGGGCGCAAGATGAATTGAAAGCATCTTTCGTGGACTTTTGAAGGTGGTGCTCATGTTTCACTTTCAAAGCGTTGAAACTAAGCAGGGTTCAACCTGCACTACCCCACCTTGATCGTGGGCTCTCTCAGTGCCGACCCCTCGCCACCGGGGGAGTAGCTGAACGGCATGACAAAGTATGCATCGACTGATATTTTGGCAAGCTCGACGTACTTTCCGTTGAGCAGTCCCAGCTTCTTGCCTCCCACGTCGAGCGTCTTCAGATCTTCTTGACCGGCGCTGGGGTTGAAGTTCATGTAGCCGCGAATCAGTGCCTTGCTCTATTTTCTTTCATTTAGCGTAAGTCGAGCTGAACTTTAGCCTGTCTTGGCACGAGGGCAAGGCGAACGCCTGGTTCCTCCTCATACACGCCGACGCGTCTGTCTCTCTCTGAGCCTAACATGGGCCTCACTTGATCTTAACTTGAGCTGAGCTTGAGCATCTTTGTGTCAGAACTTTGCAGGTCCAAGAGGTGACCATAAGTGCGGATTAGTGGATGGGCATGAGTGCAGATTAGTGGATGGGCCTAAGGGGGGCACCTGATCGCGCGTTCTAAATGATATCGGCCAGTTTCTTGAAACCCCTGAATCTGACACTTAAAATGAGAGAACGGTTCAAACATCATCCCGATTATATTCCCGCGCGATCAGCTGGAAAACATTTTGCGAACTGAACCATCCTTTGACGAGTTAAAGACCTTGAAAAGCTTGATACGCACTTACGAGTATGGTCACCTTTTGGATCTTCAAAGGAAGCGGGATATCTTAAGTGGTTCCTGTTCCAAACGGTGACAAGCGGCTTAACGTTAAGCTGAAAGCATGACTAGTGTAGTGCCCTGCCGCGAATGGTTCCTTCAACAGGCAGGCTCTTGAGCGAAACGTCAGCGTCGCCACCCCGTCCACCGAGCGCGAAATCGATGGACACGTTGTTGATATTGAGCGTTCCCAGGCCGACACCGATCGCCGTCCAGTAGCGGCGCAGGTTGAGATGAATTAAAGCAACGCTTCAAAGCGGTTCATCATGTCTTTGTTCCAAGCGTTGAAACCAATCGCGTTCAACCCACGTTGGCCTTGCACCGCCCACCATAGAGTCCACCGATGCGGACGCCACCACCGTCTTGTTAGAGTCAGCCTTGCAGTAATACTCGCCAGAGACATCGGCGTGGATAGACCAGGCGTCTGTGCCCAAGTTGTAGGGTCGCAAGGTGAACTTAATGAAGACAAACGGTTGAAAAACACGAGACAACATTTTCGATTTAGGCGCTAGAACCTTCCACACGCAGTCAGGCACCACCCTGCCAAATCGATTGCGCCACTGATGGTGCTAGGGCGGTCGTTGCACGTACCACTCGCCGCTGCCCAGGGCCTCACACCAGTCCACACGCGGCTCCACTATACAAGCACTTATTGAACGAGTTGGATGGGGTTCCAAAGAATAACGAAACTCCACAAAATTGCTCAGGTTGAGCTGAAAATTGTTCAGGTTGAGCTGAAAATTGGACTATGTACTAATGTAATGCCCTGCCGCTTCCAGCCACACTGTCATTGTTTCGGAGGTCATCTCGTACCGCATAGCAGCTTCCCAATCGCCCATGCGCAGGGCCTGACTCTAGGTAACCACTTACTGAGCCCAACTTGAGATACCTGTTTTGAGGAGTTTTTCAGATTGAAACTCTACCAAACACATTCCACAAAACGTGCTTAGCTGGGTGTTAACGTGGGGGACTAGTGGAAGGCCCTGCCGGTGCGAGAGTCGTACATGAACGAGATTGACTTGCCATCGTCGGTGTTTGCGCTGACGGAGAATTCGTAGTCGAAGCTTATGCCGTCCCAGACAGTGCTGCCGGCGTCAATCTGTTTGAAAGCGTTCAGCGTGACGCGAAGAGACGCTATTTTAACGTCGGGCATCACGTCTTCGGCGGGGTCCTCCATGTACCCCGTTGCGTGCAGGAACGCTTTGTCTTTGGCGTCGCCAACATCCACGCCACAGAATAACTCAACGTCGACGTTGAAGTCTTGTAGTTTAAGCTTGTCTCCCAACTTTGCGTTCAACGTCATCTCAAGAGGGATGGATTCCCCCTCGCCGCAAGGATAACTGAAACTCCCGTTTTCCAGGGCCTTACAGTTCGTTTTCTTATCAGCATAATTTCAGTTCAGCTCATCTTTATCAACTTTCAGTGATCAAAAGCGGGATCCTTGTACTTCGTTCAGGGACAAACAGCTTAAAGTTGAGGTGACAGAACAAGTGTATATAAGGCCCTGCCGTTACCGATCAAGCTGAAAGAGTACGATTCCCCAACGCTTTTGATGGCGACGGAAGCTTCTAACGAGACGTCGTCGACGGTCATGCCTGCGTCGGCGGTCACGGAGAAGCCGAGCTTCATGCGAACATCATGGAGGAACGCATCCAACTCGTCATCTAACGAGGCGTGGCCCTCGACTGACCCAGAAACTGAAGTGAAGAACCTATCGTTGAAATGTTTCTTCACCGAAACCTCCAAGACGGCGGACTCGAGGACGTACTCCGTGGTGTAGGGGCGCACAGAAAGCAACATTTGAAAGCGACATCTCATACATCAATTTCTCATAATCTGACGAAATCAAGTACATTCAAGAGGTTCAAGCCGCACCACCCTACCTGGTACTTCCAGTTCAAAATCTCGGCGTGGATATCAAAGTAGGTGAAACCTTCGGCATCCTCGCACGAGCGCTTGATGGTCGCAAACGGAGTCAGCGGCGCATCTTCGGGGTCGGCGTTGGGAAGCCGGATGGTCGCCTTGCCGCTCAAGGTGAAACCCGTCTCGGGGTTACACGGAGCAATTGGAAGCGGCGCGGATGCCACGAAGTCAATGAAGCTGGTGGAATACTCCAAATCCAGCTTCAAGGTTTCGCCCTGCGGAGGAAAACCGTTCTCGGTGGTGAGATCCATAGCCGCCTTGACGCAGGGCCCTGCACTATATTTTCGTTCAGATTAAACTTTCAGCTGAAATAGCCATAAACCGAGCAGAGCAATTTTGCGTTATGGAAATGGTGAACTTCAGTGGGTTATGGGGACAAACGGCTTAGACTGAAGTTGGGAACAAAACCAGCCGGACAACTTGCTTGGGCTGTGGAAAAAACAGCATAGAGTAATGATGAAAACAAGAAATAGAGCACGGCCCTGCCTTGACGTATAGCCCGTGACCGTCCTCGCGCTTGTCTGCCTCGACAGTGAGACTGGCGGTGAAGTACCAGCCAGCCACACTCCGCAGCATCTTCACGTCCGAAACTTTCAAAGTCCCTACCAGTGTGTAGGGGCGCGAGTTGAGATCGAAAGCAAATGCTGAAGCGGTTTTTTACCATACGTTCGTTTCAAGAGTTGAAACCAAGCGCTCCCAACCAAGTGTCAACGTGCACCACCCCACCTGGGCGAGAATGTCGTCGAGCAACTGTACCTTCTCCGAGCCAGCTCCCTGTCCAAACGGGTGAACTGCTAGCGAGAAGGAGGGGTCGAACTTCAGCTCTGCGGCAGCCGCCTTGGAATCGTTGACACCCACGCTATCACCGCACTTCATGCAGTAGGGTATCTCACAATCAATAAGTGTCACCCGCGGTAACATCACACAAGATTACACAAAGTTTAAGATACTCACATACGAGCATCTATTCAGGCATGGTGGACACAAACCATATCACACCCCCACCAAGGTAAGCTCGGCGGTGACGTCGAGCGCGAAGAAGCCGATGCGCACCGTGAGCGTGGCAGCTGCTCCTTCGAAGGCGTTACTGCCGGGCTCGCAGGGTAACGTGAAAGACGTGTCGACCGTGATTTCGCTGAGCGGCACACCGCTCCCTCCAACGGGGCCGCCGGCGTCCACGATGCGAATGTTCGCATCCACGGTGTATTTCCCAGTCACTAGCGTCTGATTGTCTTTGTCGTCGTTCACCCAGAAACAGGGCCTCGTGGGATACACGTTGATCCACTGTTCAGTTCAACTTCAGCACTTTTTGTGGCTTTAGTTAGGTGGGGGTTTCAGCGGATGTCCCAATCGGCTGTACTTGCGCCACACGCCAGAATGTCACCCGTTCATCGTACCATGAGTAGGAAGAATTTTCAAATCATCGAAAATATGGATCGATAATGATAAATTCTTAATCTAGGCAGGGTCAAATACATAAACATCTTTAAAAGATCTTGGATTAATGTGCGGCGCGCGCAAAACGGCGGCCTGCGAACTCGCGCGAACGCTTCAAACGTCGGTCATGTGGGCCCTGATATCGGGTCTAAACATCCCCCGAGTTCAGTGTATGGTACGCCGAAAGGGTGACTTTTTGGCGTATGGCGCAGGGACAGTCAATTTTGACATCCAGGTTGAGCTCATAAGTGGACTTTATAGGCCCTGCCCAGAAAGGTGCGGCTGCCGTCGCCCAACCGTCTAGGGGAGGCAACCCGCCAACTCCAACTCCGAGGTCGAGCTGACCGCGCAAGCTTCCTGAGAAGTAAATCTTGTTGCCGGACTTGCTGAGGCTGGCGAGCACCAGCACGCATAGCCTTACTCGATTCCCCCACTCTCTGCTCAACCTGAGTTGTTCTGTTTGTCACCATTTTGTTAATGAAACACACCCAACTAGACCCACAGAAGTGCTCAAGAGCTTAAGATGAGTGAAGGGCAAACGATAAGCCGAAAAGTGGACTATTATGATAAGGCCCGGCCAACACGACTTTCATCACCACGCCGTCGACCAGCTTGACTGCCTCGAGGAAAAAAGCAACCTCAGCGAACTTTGTGTTCGTGCAAACAGAACCTTTGCCGCAAACTTCAAGTGCGTCGTTGAATTTGCACGTCTCGCCTGCCATGCTGTAGGGACGCGCGTTGGAATTGAAGGAAATTGAAAAAGCGGTTCGTCGTCATCATATTTCTGGGTTGGGAATTCCGATTCAGACGGATTCGGTCGAGGGTCAGATTCGGGTGCAGCCGAGCACCCCCGCAAGGGAAACATCTGAATTGTATTGCAGTTTGTATGAGCATTTGCACCCTGCAGCAACGGATTCCGGACTTGGACGAATTCGGTCGGGGATCGGATTCGGGCGGATTCGGCTGGATTCCTTGACCGCGGAATCCGAATCCCCCAACCCAAGTCATATTTGCATGAAGCACTGAAACAAACCTGCATCACCCTACCATTCCCGACAACGGTGCGGAGATCGCCCCGGCGTCGTCATCGGCAGATGTCATGAAACCCTTCTCAATGGCGATGGACCCTGTGACGCGAGAGCACCCCTTGGCGAGAGTGGGAGCCACTCTGCCCGGAGTGGTGTCGTAAGTGGTGTCAGAATCGCCCCCGATAAGCATGACCGTCATGGCCCCCTGGGTGTGGGGCCTTGCAACATTTCACTTATCGGCTCAACCTAAGCACTTTTGGTGGGCTGAGTTCTGGGTGGCATCTTAATTTCTTTACGTAGTCTCAGTGACCAAACGGGCATCTCAGGTGGAGATGAAATGTGGACTCGTGTAAGCCCCTACCTTGGCGTGAGAGAAGAAGTAACCCTTCTCGTTCGTGTCCGTGTCCTCCCCAACCCCAACAATGTTCTTTTCAAACAACATCGTGCCGTCCAAGTGGCAGGGCCTTACATTACAGGTAGTCTGCTTTCATACACACCTTTTGTGGGATGCGGTGGGGGTTCAGCTTTGACATTCTCTACAAAACGGGTGTCTCACGTTGAGCTGGAAAGTGGGCTACTGTAAGGCCCTGCCGAGTTGCTCTGCATCACGATGGAGATCACTTTCGTGTTGTCGTTCATCAAGCCGTGGAGGTGGCCGGTGAAACCGACCTGCTTGGTGTCCGCGTTATACCACGCCTCGATCCGCCCACTCAGGTCGCTAACCTTCACGAAGGGCCTTACTCCATTATAGTTTTCAGCTGAACTCCAAGTTTACTGCAGCATCCTGAAATTATGAAGCGAGATCATTTATGAAGTGGGATGACATCAGTGGGGTCTCTGACAAATTTCCTAAGCTGAGAAAGAAACTAATGTTAGGCCCCGCCTTGACATCGCCCACTTTAGCAGTCTCGTCGCTCTTGAAGTAAACACTCACGAGGGGGAGGCGGCCCACGCTGTCGTCAGACGCGCCATGCCACACCACCGTGTAGGATCAACATTGATCCCCTTGGCCTAACGGTTGAACGCACATCTTCAATTGTTTCGTCCACCACTAGGGGGG